>Ga0194127_10000868_pt1 | contig 46947 bp, 44 predicted proteins | sample TA2KigC100mmetaG_FD_148624 | JGI IMG/M metagenome (GOLD analysis project Ga0194127, IMG submission 148624) | Freshwater microbial communities from Lake Tanganyika, Tanzania - TA2015036 Kigoma Deep Cast 100m | ecosystem: Environmental > Aquatic > Freshwater > Lake | place: Tanzania: Lake...
CTGCTCAAAGGCGACACCAAACTCAATCACTTTGCACTCAAGTCAAAACTATATTTGCACGCGCTTCACGCCGCTTATGCCAAACTGCGGGAACTCAACCCTGCCTGTTTGGCTGCGTAAGGTGAGTTAATATTTCTTCAACCAGGTCCGGGTCTAGTTCATCCACGCGGGGCGCCAATTCGAGAATGGTATTCTTCCCCTGTTCGTTAACGAAGACCGCGACATCACCGAATTGTAAATTTGCGTCAACGAGTACGGTGCGGGTATCTTCGTTATGCAAGGCGATGGCCAGATTTACCGCAATGGTGGTACAACCAGTTCCGCCTTTTGGACTATACACAGTGATGATTTTGCCATTTGAGACAGGTGTTAAAGCATTCGGAGAAAGAAGCAATCCCGCGGCTTGGCTTGCGGAAAATTGTTGCTTCGCATTTTTTACCCGCTCGGTTTGGGCCATCTCGCCTGCGCGGCGAATTGCTGAAATTAACTCATCTCCCATTGGAGGTTTTGTTAAAAAGTCACGAGCACCTGCAAGCATTGCCCGCCGCATATAATTTTGATCGCCCTGCACCGATAAGATCACAATCTGAATATGGGGGGATTTCTTCCTAATCTCCTCAGTAGTGGCAATCCCATCCAGGTCAGGCATGTTGATATCCATCAAGACGACATCCGGATCCAACTCCTGAGCAAGTTGAATACCTTCCCTGCCCGACTTCGCAGCACCGACGACATCTATATCAGATTCGAACTGTAACAGCTTGCGGATGGTCTCACGAGTCTCTGCGATATCGTCTACGATAAGCACTCGAGTTTTTGCTAAAGCCATATTAAATTACTTCCATTCCTGTATCCTCATCCATTATTGAGGAGGAACTGTCGTTGTATCGTTCGGCAAAAATGGAGCAATCAGATCAGATAAAGCAGGCTGCATTGCATATGGAAGTTTTGCAGGGACGGGGATATTGTACTGACTGAGCAGGAATTGCAAGGTGGCAGCTTCGGTTGCCTGGCGGGCTTGATCGGTGGGATTCCTCAAAGTCATCGAAATCCTGGCATTTGTATAGATTAAATAGGAAAGTGTGATGGAATCTTGCGGTGAAACGATCAGTGTGATGATGTCAGGAGCGAGTGTTTGTTGCGGTGGAGCCTGTGGATCAGTTGGAGCCGTGTCTGCCACAAGCGGGAAATTACCCAATTTCATTACAACCACATCCTGAAGCAGCATCTGACAGGTCTCCCTGGGCCGCTGCGCCTCAGATGGAACCAGATAAAACGGTTGTTGGACTGATGGATCCAATTCCAACCTGCCTAGCGGAGTCCCGGAAGTGCTTGCGCCAAGCGAAAGAACCGGCAAAGCATCCGGCACAAAACCAGTGCCTGTCAAAGAACCAGTCAGGTTAGGCAAAATAGTTTGGAAGGCGGGATCTACGTCTACGAATAGGAAACAAGCATTAATATTTACATGAGCCCCGTCATTGACCGCATACGCGGATAAAGCCAGGCGGCTGGTCGGTATGGACATGGCGGTCATCCCCGGCGGAATCAGTGAGGCCCACTGCGGCCCGGAGATTGGAACCGTCAGCGATGCGTCAAGGATTAATGCCTCTGTGATCGGTACGCCCTGATCGAGAGGGTATTTTGCCACCTTATTGCTTGTCAATGCGGGTAGTTCGTCTCGCGTATACATGACAGCGATAACTTTCTCTTGAGGAATACTCATGGTGGCAAGTACTGCCTCTGTAATTGCGCCTCCCTGCGGAATATTTTGAGCGGCGTAATATACGTCAACATAAACAGGTTGATCTGGCTGTTGTTGTGAAAGTAAAAATTGGCGGATGGCGACAAAACCCACCGCCAGACCAATGATGATGACAAGAATAACCAGAATTAGAGTTCGACCTCGTCTCATATTTCTCTCCTTACATTGAATTCGAAATTATCTGAATATATAAAACATATTCATTATACAAGAAAAATGGTCAAAACATACCGCGGCAACCAAGGAAACTCTGGGTACAAGCTACAATATTGTTAGGTTGCGATAAAGCAAAGGGATGCTTAGTTCTTTGCTTGAACTGTGAAAGATATCCTGGTTCCCGAACCGGCAAGGCTGTCAACCTCAAATTTCCCGCCCAGCATTTCTGCCCGCTCCTGAATAAGTCTTAATCCCAAATTTGTTGAATCTTTTAATGTTTCTGAGTCAAATCCCTTGCCATTATCATCCACACTCACCCTAATCAGCTCGGTTCCAATATCGATTTGAATTTTGATCATCGTAGCCTGGCTATGACGGGCGGCATTTCCAAGTAATTCCTGCACCGCTCGAAAGATCATCACCTCCAGGTAAGGCTTAAGGCGGCGTTCAGTGCCAGTCACAGTTAAACTCACATCCAGTCCCGTTTGTTCCTTAAATGCATCGGTGTATTTTCTGAGAGTGGGAGTCAAGCCCAGATCATCAAGCATCATTGGACGCAATTCAAAAATAAAATTACGTACTTTCTGAAAGGTGCCCATGGCGGAGGTTTTTAGATTTCCTAATTCTTCCTTCGCTTGCACAGGGTCAATATCCAAAAGGCGCATTGCAATTTCAGTCTGCAAAATAAAATTGGATAGAGCCTGGGCAGGCCCATCATGCATCTGGCGGGATAAGCGTTGGCGCTCCGCCTCCTGCGCATTAACAATCATTTCGATTCCAGCCATCTGGCTTTTACCGCCTTCAGAAGCGGCGGATGAAATCCCTGATTCACTCGTTCCTGAAACGATTTTTTCCAAAACTGCCGCATATTTTTCAAGATGTGTTTTGTCATTTTGAAGCTTCTCTAACTGCCCACGCATCACAAAAAGTCTTTGTTGAACATCCAAGGCGGAATCGTATCCCATTTTAAGTTCCTCAATTGGCACGCCTTGTTTTTGCACCTGTTGAAGATGTGAGGAAATCGCAGCATTACGCTTTGTTATCTTGGAAAGTTCGCCCTGGCTCTGTTCGGTCATCAATATGACCTCACGCAGGGCGCGTTGGGTTTCTTTCAATTCCTTCTGGTAATCCATTCCTTCTGTTTCACTCATAAAATCGCTCCTGAGGGCGAAGATCAGTGTCTTTTTGTGTCACCCAGCCTCACCTCGAGGTAAATACAACTGCCTAAGTACCATCGGCACGGCGCGTCCCTGCCATTCCATCTTTCACCCAAAGTTTCAGCTCGCTGTGGTTTAAAAACTTTATTTGCAAAAACAAACTTTTCTTAGGTCATTTTTTAATACGCTCCTATTTTAACCCATTAAGGGTTTTTCCACAGATAGACAACCATATTTTGCCGCCCAAATTTCAAGGGGACTTCACCATTCGTTGAAAAGACTTGCTCGAGCCCTTCAGACAAGAGGGGGTAAAACTCGGGAAATGCGATCAAAAAATCCGCACCTTTCTCATCTAAAAATATGGCGAGCTGCGGTTCGTCGCGAATGAAAGGAATAACCTCTGGTGAGATCAAACCCGCCAGGTCTATCAATTCATGGTTGTCAAAATATCCCAATGCGCCAATATCATGCGCGGCGATGATCGCTTCGGCGGGCAGGTTTTCAGCGACCCATTTTGCGGTGACTACCATTTCACCTTCGATCACTGCCACATCCTGCGCAAATGATTTCGCGCCCAGGAAAATAAACCCTAAAGTGAGCATGGCAATACTGCCCCGCCAGATTGTTTTCGCCACCCAATGATAGCGGGTGAATATTTTCCGCCCATCAAAATCAGCAAATGCCAGCAAGCCAAAGGTAAAAAATATGGGCATGGCCGGCATGAGGTATCGTCCATGTTGATAGACCGGTAGGCGCGAAATATAAAGCCAAAGGTATCCCGCGCACCAGATCAGCGCGGACAGGCTTCCCCACATACGACCTTTGATTGATTTTATCAACCAACACACGACACCAGGTATCAGCACAAGGCTTGGGCCGACAAGTAGTTGCAAAGACAGTAGACCAAGACGGTTGGATATGGGAATCATTTGCCAGGCTGCGTACTCAGCTTGTTTTGCGTAAAAAGTATTTGGCATAGGCGCGCCGCCGACTGCAAGATTAAATAGTAAATACAACCCAAAAATCGGGATGAATCCAAGAGAATAGCGCATCATGGCGCTCAACCGGGAGCGTGTGCCCTGCTCGACGAAGAATATCGTCATCAGCGCGGGACCAAGCAGGGTCAAACCGTCGGGGCGCGCCCAGACTGAAAGTCCAGTCAGCAATCCCAAGGTCAAGTATCGAGGCGAGTTCGTCATCAGCAAGATCAGAACAGTTGTGACGATCAATCCATGCAATAAAGTTTCCATGCCAGACAACCCGGCCCAAACCAGATGCCATTCAAAGGCGATGAAGATTCCAACCCAGGGAAAATGAGGCTGATAAGAATTTACAAGTTTGCGGACTGCTCCTTCGCATAAAATTGCAAGGGCGAACAAAATTAAGAGACCGAGGAAAAATGTCCAAAAGTAAGGCGAAAGGTTAAGCAAAAAACCTATTGCAAGTACCGCCGACCAAATTGGCGCGGTGGAACCTGCGGAAGGAAGGCCGGGGCGAAATGCCCATTCACGGTTCAATGCGAGATTTCGCGCGTAGGTTTGATGGATCCATGAATCGTCGAGAGGAAAACCGATTGCGTACGTGAAGCGGCTGGTAAGCAGATAGACCGCCGAGATCAGCAGCACGGCAAAAGCTATGACCCATAAATGGCGCCGCGAAATTTCATTTGTTGATCTTGAAGATGTTTGCGCCATTGACTTGACCTAAGAAAACAAAATAGGGTTGGGCTTGCGGGTTATCCAGTAAACTATTTATCTGAGAATTCCCCGCATTCGGTTCTAGCACCAAATAACCTGCATCAAATTGATTTGCAACCGCAAGGATAGCGCCTTTACCGCCGTAGGGTATTGAAATGGCAGAACGATTCGTTTCGAGATAATACCCCGGTGCATTCCGAACAATCACAACATCATCAGGCTGAATCCCGTTCGTAAGCAGAAATTTCTCCACAGCAGGATAATTCGCCTCGCCCTCACCCCAACCTAGAGTGAATAAACGAAGATTGACGATAAAGCCGGTCAGGATGATTGCGATCATAACAAGCGCGCTTCGGAATATGACTTTGGTCTGGTCGTTGCCCCAGTTGCGTTTTCTCAGGGACAGTAGAATCTCATCAAGACCCAATGGCGCAAGAGTCCACCACATGGGTTGAAGGGCCGCGCCCGCATGGAAGAATGCGCCACGCGCACCGGCAAATGGAAAGATGAATGTCATCACAAAAAACAAAGATAGCCAGGCGGTAGTGGCAAGTTTTATTCGTTCATCCTTGCGATAATAGATAATACCTGCAAGAATAAATGGAAATAAGATGATGCCGCCATGCGCGGCAAATCCGCTTTGCAGATTTACACCGAGCGCCCACATTCTGGCAGAGATGATTTTATCCCGGCCAATTGCCAGAAAGGATTCCCTGCTAAGGTGTTCGGGGGGATAGATAAAGGTCTGGTCGTAATTCTCGAGCCAGAGAGTGCGGCCGCCGCCGGGAGCAATGATTGTTCCGAAGGCCCTCAAATTCCGAACATACCAGGGGGACATGATGAGGAGGAAGCCCAGTAGAGCAGTGAGTGAGTTGCGTAATACATATTTCGTAATTCGTAATTTGTGATGCGTTCCTTCGGCTGCGCTCACGCGAAGCGTGTAGTTGCGAGTTGCAGGTTGCAGGTTATTTAATAATGAATCTTCTTTCGCGCGCCAGATCGTGAATAGAAAAGTGAGCGCCAGCCAGAGTAAACCGTCACTGCGTGAGAGGGTCGATAAACCTGCGAGCAAGCCAAGCAGAAACCAGTTGCGTGTGCGGGTTGGGTCTTCCATGAGTTTCGTGGCAAGGATGAAATACAGGCCCCCAAAAAGCATAAAAAGGCTGAAGTTATCGGTTACGCCTACGAAAGAGGCATGGTAAATCGAAAAGATCGCCAGCAATGCCGATGTAATCGCAAGCTCGCGTTTTTTGGAAAATGAATAGGACAATCCCGCAGTAACAGGCACAACCAGTGCTGCGATTATAAGGAAAGGTAACCGCGCCGATGCGTAGGTTTCTTCACCTGTCAGCCACATCCCCAGGGCGGAAAAAATGGAAGCCAGCGGCATCCAGTAAGTATGCGAAGGGTGCGGCAAGGATGCAGCGCCATCCAGATAATTCCACAAGTAAGGCTCGTTGAAACCGTTCCCTCTGAATAGTTGAATACCACCCGCAAAGTAATAATCCGAGTCAAGATAGCCGGGGGCCGGCTGAAATTGCGCGATGACGATGGGCAAGATCAAGCCAGATATGAATAAAAGGAAATAAGTTCGGAATGACATATGACCTACGATTTACGATTGACGATTGGCAAGGTCAGCCCAGATACGCGGCGGACAGATTGCCCACCAGCGAATCCAGTATAAGCCTAGGATTGTAAAGATAGGCAGAAAGAGGAACATGATCTCTCGAGCCAACCGGCCAAAGCGAGGCAGGCCAAAGAAATAACCAGCCCAGGGTATGAGAAAAACAATGACCAGCAGCAGGATCGTCAAGCCATCTCCCATAGACTGCCAACGGTCATGGACAATGGCAATGATGAGTGCCAGTGGAATCACTAATACTGCCAGGTGTTCCATTTCGGTACGGAAGCCAAGCAAAGGCGCCGCCGCAAGGGATAGGCAGCAGGTCCAGTAAAATTTTCTAAAATCTGCGCTGTGTGCTGTGCTCCATTCATAACCGAGTGTAATTACAAGGATGCCAATAAAAACCCAGGCGAATGTGCCGTTTTGAGATGGAAAAAAATGAGCAAATGACTCTTGGGCTGTAAAGCCAAAGTCTGCGCGCAGATTATTCATGCCGGCCCGCAGATAGGGAATGATCCAATTTGGATACCAGAGAAAAGAAGCGGCCAGTAATATGAAGGAAAGCATCCCAAAGCCTGCCAATACTCTTCCACGTCCCTCACTATAAACACGCCATGCCACTAAGATCAAAAACAGCGCGCCAACCTCCCAATAATATAAAGAGACTGCCATCAATGCGCCCGCCAGTTCATCCTGCCCGGCTCGCAGGGCAAGCAAAATGCCTGCATAGATCAAACCAAGCAATAAAACAGGACTTGCTTCAAGCAAGGCTTGAAAAGCATAAAAATTGAAAATGCAGAATAGAATAAATAAAACCACAAAAGTGGGCGGAGCTGCCCAATCCGTCAGGCGCAGGCTCAACAAGGCAAGTGCGAACAATGCCAGTTCGAGGACCAAGGTAAATATAGCCCGGGCAATCTGCGGGTCGGAAAGAAGCGAAAAAGGGAAATAAAGCAGGAGAATGTGAAATGGTGTATCCAGAATGTAAGGTTTGTCGCCAGCCTGCGCTGAGCCTCCATAAACCAATTCCTGAACACGGGCGGGGATTTCAGCGCCATAGGGATCTATCTTATCAAAAAGAAACGCGCGTCCCGCGACCCATTGGACATAAAAATCGCCGCCGCCAGTGAGTGTAAGATTCGCAGTCACAAGCGCGGCTGAAACGATCAGAACAATCATTACAACTATAGCAATGAATAGATAATCGCGAGGGGTGAGGGATTTTGAAGGTGGATGAAATGTCATGCGCTCTCGCCCTGCCTCTCCCCTGTCGGAGAAGGGATAATGTAGCGAAAGATGGGACGCGTTGGCGAATTACGGGCCGCTTCCTTGAAACCCGCTTTTATGAATGCCGATGCCGTGCCGGTAAAGACAAAAGGAGCAGGTTGCTCCTTTTTTGAATCCACCGGATAACCCTCCACAATTTTACCGCCGCGATCTTTTACATGTTCGATTGCAGCTTTCAATAATTCAACTGTAATACCTTTGCGGCGATGTTTCTTTTCGATAAAGAAACAAGTGACAGACCACACTTCCTGATCGTCAATCGGTTTGAGTGTGCGCGAATGGGCAAGCTTGGGATAGGCAATGCGCGGTTCGACTGCGATCCATCCAACAGGATAGCCCTCCAGGTAAGCCAACAAGCCTGGAACAATTTTCGAATCAACAATGGATTTTTGCATTTGCCGCGCATTATCGCCTGTGTTCTCACTGAATTCTTTCCCGCGTAATTTCCAATACATACACCAACAGCCGCCGCATGCGCCGTTATTGCCAAAGAGCAATTCAAAATCACGCCACAGTTTTTGTGTCAGGGGATGAAAAGAGAGGTCGAGAGATTCCATGAGGGTAAGGTCGAAGGATGAAATTTCGTGGTGTCCAGCTGCTTCGCAATTCGCAGATCACAATCCGCGTGACTTGCTTCCCGGTCTGCCCAGCCATAGGCTTATGTACCACAATCACACAAGCATCTTTAATCTCTGCGGCAGGATTTCGTATTCGAAATTTTGTATCCATTCGGGGAATAATTCGCCGTCCGTATGCGCAGGGGAGGGCGTTTCGAGTTTGATGGATATTTTTGTAGCGTCCAACTCGCGCATGCCTTCCATTTCGACATAATTGCCCTTATCTTCATTGAACGCGCGCGGCAGGGCCTGGAACAGTCCCAGCCGAGTGGCGCGATAACCAAAGGCGAGGGTGAGTTTTCCATCGAACATATCTGCGTGCGGTGTCATAAAGAAACCGCCTGTGCGCCTGCCATTACCAATTGAGAGCATCGAGAATTTTCCTTTATATTCCCCATCATCCCAATGAACTTCTCCGCTCCATTCGGGTTTGTCCATGATCCCTTGTACAGCCGCGACAAGATAGCGGGCTAGGCCTTTTATCCATTTAATTTTTTCGTGTTTGATGCTGACGTACGGTTCGAGTCCTGCGGCTGAATTATTGACGAAATATTTTCCGTTCAACTTTCCCAAATCAATTAACCTGGTCTTCCCCATCGCGATCACCTTTGCCGCCTCATTCAAATCCGTTGGCAAACCCAGTGAATAAACAATGTCATTTGCGGAACCTGTGGGCATGATTCCTAGCGGACCAACTGCGTCCCGCTCAGACCCCGCCGCCTGCATCAATCCATTTGCCGCTTCGCCTATGGTACCGTCTCCGCCCGCGGCAATAACAGGTGAAAAACCATCCAGCGCAGCTTGCTTTACGAGTTCGATAATGTGACCTTTGTGTTCGGAAACATCCAGCGCAAAATCCACGCCTGCGGCTTGGAGTGCGGCTTCCACTTCGGGCCAGCGCGCTTTAGAATTCCAGCGATTCGAATATGGGTTGAGAATTACCTTGGCAGTCATCGGCCCTCCACTAAGTGATTTTTATCCATTGTACCTGAATTCCATCCTTTGAATTGAGATAGAACAACTGCAATAAAAATTAGAACGCATCCTGCAATTTGGATGGCGGCAAGATTTTCGTTCAACAAAAACCAGCCCGATAATACCGAAAATACAGATTCGAGGCTCAAGATCAATGCGGCGTCTGCGGGAGGGGTGTGCCGCTGTGCCCATATTTGAAGTGTGTAGCACAGGCCAAGCGAGAAAAATGCAGTGTATGCGATTGCGCCAAACAACGGCCAACTAAATGTCAAAGATGGCTCGGCGAAAACGCCCAAGACTAAATTCAGGATGGCGCATACGAAGAGTTGTCCCACTGAAAATGGCATGGCTTCATATTTGGATGCATACTTTCCCAGCACAATGACGTGAAATGTCCAAAATATTGCTCCGATCAGTTCAAGCGCGTCTCCTGGCTGGACCTCGAAACTGCCGCTGGTTGACAGGAGAAATGCTCCCATCCCTGCCAAAGCCACTGCAACGATGGACATCCAATGCGGCTTCTCGCGCCAAACGATGAACAACGCTACAGGAACCAGCACAACATATAAACTGGTAATGAACCCCGCGTTGCCCGCTGTCGTGGAAACCAGGCCCGCTTGCTGAAATGCACTTCCGAGAAAAAGCAGAAAACCAGCGGCGAACATCCATTTGTATCCCTCGCGGGAGTAGGTCGGGTTAATAACCCGGCCTTTTAGGCTGGAAGCCTTACCTACGCGCAGCGCAAGCGGCAAAACTACCAAGGCGGCGAGAAGATAACGCGCTCCATTAAATAGATATACGCTTCCCAATTGACCTGCGACTCGCTGCGCAACAAAGGCTGAGCCCCAGATCACGGAGACCAGCAGGAGGGTTAGATCTGCTTTGAGTCGCATAAATTTTCCAAAGGTGATGGCTGAAAGTTGAAGGTATTTCGATTAATACCTTGATTCATTTCTTTCTCTATACTCAATACAGAAGCGCAATCATAGCACAAGATTTATTTATCAAACCTTGCCGAAATCCGGAACAATAGGCAGGGTAGGTTCAGGCAATAAATTTTAGGGAAATTCTGGGAATTCATTTTCATTGATGGTAAAGTACGTGGCGTTTGTCTGCCAGATCTAGCCCATCAAAAAAAATAACAGGCATGACCCGGCGAATGGTCTTGCCTGTTATGATATTACAACAAATTGGTTTTTCTACTTGAGCGTGCGAATAAAGGCAACAGCCTGCCAAATCTGCTCGTCGGTCAGAACACCCTTCCAAGCCACCATGGATGTGCCTTCCTTGCCAGTGTAAATGCGCCAGAACAAATAATCATCACCAGCCTTAGCCTGAAGTTCACCAAGATTCTTGGGAGCAGGATCAAGCGCCGCACCGGCAGGTCCGTCACCATGGCCTTGAGGACCGTGGCAGGCTTCACAGTTGGTCTTGAAAACCAAGGCACCGGCCGCAGCGGCGTCTGCACCAAGGGGATTGGCCTGACCGGAAAATTCAGAAGGAACAGGCGCCAGAGTGGCAACAGCATCCGCACTGCTTCCACCACCGCAGGCAGCCACGACCAGCGCGGTGAAAACTAAAACACCAAACAAAATTTTATTCATCATAAACCTCCAGTTATTATGTGTATCGAATTGCGCGGTGATTATATCCGCTTAATGAAGTTATTTAGTGTGACTAAAGTTACAAGTTACAGTGTGCACGCAAAACATATCAGGCAAGTTGCTCCTTGCGCCGTCCTCGGCGCAAGATTTCGACACAGCTGCGCTAGTCAATCTGCCAGATTTATCCTGCAAACGCCGCCGAGGACGGCGGCTGGATCATGGGTTACTGAAAGTTACATATTATGATGACGCCAGCACTAATAAAATCTACACATCCATTCCTGACATTTTCGCCTCATGCTATGCTTCAGGCTACTCCTGTTTCCTCGAACTGACCCACCACCCGATAATAACCATCGAAAAGAAGAAGGCAATTCCAAGATACAACAACCATTCAAGTTCCGTATTAGGCCCTGGGCCGCCTCCGGACAACAAACGAAATGCAAGCATAAATGCCTCCAGAAATTTATTTATGCCAGTTATACGTGAAAAAATGAGGTGTGTCAAATCACGCGGCAAAGAGTAAAATTGACCAATCAGACATTTTGATGGAAATTATAGGAAGATAAATAGATGACATCCTACAAAGCCAACATCAATAATCTCCGTGCACAAAGAGATAGGAATACATCGTCCGATCCGTTACACTGGCTTAATCTGGCAGGCTTATTCTGGCTGGAAGAAGGAGAAAATTCATTTGGGAGCGATCCACAGGACAAGATCAGCCTCGCGGCTTTTCCTTTGGCTCACTGCGGTATATTCCACCTCAAAGAGGGACTTGTTACTCTCTCGACAGCCAAAGAGGCACCCATCAACGTTAATGGGGCAATACCTGAAGCCCGCCTGTTACGGACAGATCGCGATAAAGAAACCGACTTAATAAATATAGGTTCGCTTACCATGAAGATCATTATCCGCGGAGGAGTCCCATTGGTGCGAATTTGGGACAGGGAATCTCCCGTGGGCAGGAATTTCACAGGCTTCCATTATTACCCGGTTAAACCTGAATATCGCGTGAGTGCAAAATACATCCGTTACGACCCGCCCAAGCCAATAAAGATAATGGAAGTGATCGGAACAGAAATTGACAGCATGTTTTTAGGACAGGCGCAGTTCGCATTGAATGGCGTCCATTACACCCTTGAAGCTGAGCAAAGCGGCGGCGAATTGCTTTTCAACTTTACAGATGGAACGAACAAAGATACCACCTACGGCGGCGGGCGGAAATTCTATTTACCAATCCCGAAGGGCGAGGAGATCATCCTCGATTTCAACCTGACTGAGAATTGGCCCTGCGCCTACACGGCATTTGCAACCTGTCCCATCCCGCCTAAAGAAAATCACCTGCCCATAAAAATTGAAGCAGGTGAAATGAAATATTCCGAATGAAAGAAACAGGGCAAGGAGAAGAAAAAACTCCTTGCCCTGTTTCTTTCATCTTTCTTCTAATAACCTGGATATTATTCCACCCATACTGTTCTATCTTCATATCCCTGCCTCAAGTATGGCTCAGGGAAAACATCGGGATAGCCAACATATATAAATCCCACAATATACTGGTCTGCGTCAAAGCCTAAAAATTCCTTCACTTTTGCATCGCGCGCCCATTCGCCCGTGCGCCAAATCGCGCCGAGACCCAAAGCATTTGCGGCAAGCAAAATGTTTTGACATGCGGCCGAAGCGGCGGAAACATTTTCAATTTCGATGATCCTGGCATCGGCAGGGTGATCCACGCCAACGGCAATCACCACGGGAGCGCGGAGCGGCAATGCCCGGGTTTTGTCTAAACCCTCCGGCGGCGCGGCAGGATTACGCTCCGCGAAAGAGGCGGCCATTACGTCGCCCAGTTTTTTTCGCCCATCCCCCGTCAACACGACAAAACGCCAGGGTCTCACTTTATGATGATTGGGAGCCTGCGCGCCGGCGCTTAAAAGTTTTTCGATCATCTCGCGCGGCAAAGCTTCCTGTTTTAATTTACTGATTGTAAGCCTTCCATGAATTGCTTCAATTACATCCATCGTTCCTCCGTGCTACACAGACGCTTGCGGGTAAAATTGTCTTACCATGAAAATATTTTACTCGGAAGAACACCGCAAACATTTTCCACCATTTGAAGTTTTTGATGGCGGGAAACGCGTGCCGTATTACGAAAACCCCGAACGCATGGATCGGATTTTATCCGCGCTCAAAAAAACAGACTGGGCTGAATTCAGTGAGCCAAAAGATTTTGGACTCGACCCAATCCTGGCTGTGCATGACAAGGGATACATCAACTTCCTCGCCTCGGCCTGGAGGGAGTGGCTGGCTTCTGACCCTGAGGTTGCGGCTTCGCCTGAGCAGAATGCCTTCCTGCCGGCAACCTTTGCACTGCGACGCAAGACTCGCGTGCCTAACGCCCTGCTTGGCAAGGCAGGCTACTATATCATGGACTTATCCGCCTGCATTGTTGAAGCGACCTATGAAGCCTCACTTGCATCTGTAAATTGTGCATTGAGTGCGGCAGAATTTATTTCATCGTCCATAGTCAATCGTCAATCATCTGCCTTTGCCCTCTGCCGTCCGCCCGGCCACCACGCAGGCAGGGATTACGCCGGCGGATATTGCTTCATCAACAATGCCTCTGTTGCAGCAAACTGGCTTTCATCAAAAGGAAAAGCTGCCCTGCTCGATATTGATTATCATGCGGGCAATGGCACTCAGGACATTTTCTACGAACGCAATGACGTCTTAACTCTGTCGATTCATGGCGACCCGGATTACGAATATCCCCACTACATTGGCTTTGCAGATGAAACTGGCGCAGGTGTCGGACTCGGCTATCATAAAAACTATCCACTGCCTGCCGACACAAACGACACGGATTATTTATCCGCGCTGGATGATGCCATCACAATGATAAAAAAATTCGCACCGAAATACCTCGTCCTTTCCGCCGGCATGGACATTTTCGACGGCGACCCACTTGGCAAATTCCACGTCACAGGTAATGGAATTGGTGAAATAGGAAAAAGAATCGCCGAATTAAATTTGCCTGCCGCAATCATCATGGAAGGCGGTTATGCAAATGAGGCGCTTGGTAATAACATGGTCAAATTATTGGAGAATTTCAAATGAGAAAACGCCTGTTCATAATTCGGTCGTGGATGTGGCTGGCGATATCAGCAACATAGACAAAGTCACGCCCAACTTGCAATCCATCGGCTTACACTGTAAAAGATGAAGCCGGCTGTCCTGCACCTTCCAACGGTCAGCTATATACAGTTGAAAAACATGGCTGCTCCCAACCGGTGGAAATTCCCTGGCTTGCGCCTTAAATCACAACACTATACCAAGCTCGGTCATAAATTGCGGTTTTCTGCGACGCGATTCGCGGGGCTAAAGCCGCCTGCTCAGTATTATGGAAGCGCTTCGCGCTGGCCGCTGGCGCGACGAGTCCGCTTTAGCGGACTTCCATGTACTGAGGCAGGGATTCATCCCGCCGAATCACCATTGAACAAAACCGCAATTGGTTATCGAGCTTGTCGAGATATTGTCTCCGCGTGCAATATATAAGACAAATTTGAACCGCAAAGACCGCGAAGATCACGAAGAAAATCCATAAAACTTAATGTACTTTGCGCTCTTTGCGGTAAAAAGGAGGGATGCAGGATAGAGAAATCAAAAGCGGACGCTGATTACGTCCGCTTGATCTTAAACCAAGACTCCTGTTTTTTTCAAAACGCCTTCCAGCGCATCAATTGTGGCAGGCTTGATCAGCATGGCCTGAGCGCCTCCGCTTAATACTTGTTGGCGCGTCTCGGGTTGGTCATCTGAGGTGATGACAATGACCGGCACCTTCATCAGCCGCGGTTCACGGCGGATATATGCCAGCACTTCGGTACCATCCAGGCCGGGCATATTGATATCCAGGCAGACAAAACTCGGAGTAAAACTTCCCAAAACAACCATGGCCGGGCTGGAGCCGTAAGCGATGCGCGCAGATAAATCCAATATTTTCAACATTTGTTGTAAAGCATCGGCGGTCTGCCGATTATCGTCAATAATTAATCCTTCCGACATTTACTCCTCCAAAATTACAGCGCCCATCACAGACACGTCATAACCTTTCAGTTGAGATACTGCCTCTCGAAAGCCGCGATCAGCCAACAGTTCAAAAAGAGGCGCGAGCAGGTCGTCATCCGCAAATTGTTTGGGAATCACCAGGTCATAACGTTCCTGAAAAAGCGGGATGAAATCCAAGTCCAGAGCCTGTGCGGCGGCGGCAATTCCCAGCCCGCAATCAGCGCGCCCGGATGCGACAGCGGTTGCAACACCTAAATGAGTATACTCTTCCTGAGAATAGCCGACAATGGACTCTGGGGAAATTGTCATCAAATTCAAATGATAATCCAGCAGGACTCGCGTACCCGCCCCGCGTTGACGATTCACAAAAAGGACGCTCCGACTCGGCTCCACGCGAGCTTTACGCCGCGGACTCCGCTCGGAACTGCTGAGGTCTCCCAGGCTTTTAATTCCCTTTGGGTTTCCCTGCCTAACGATCAAGCCTTGGTCACGCCCAACCAGCGCAATCACTTTCACGGGAATATTCGGCATATATTGACGAATATATGAGATATTATATTCACCATTATTTGGGTCAAGTAAATGTGACCCTGCCATGTGCGCTTCGCCGCGCCGCAACGCAACCAGCCCACCTTGCGAACCGACATTTGCAGAAGCAAACCTGCGATCATACTTCGAGAGGAATTGCGCGAGCAAATCTAGAGTCATGTCATGTGAGCCAATGCAAAAAATCGTTTTTTCGATTTCAGCCCTGCTTCGATACAAATGAACTTTGACTTGTTCACCTGCTTCGTAACCCTGCACACCGCTTGGGATTAACGCCAGTCCATCCGCTTGAACAAGGGAAGTGATGACACCCGCCCCACGTGATAATGGTGCGGCAAGAAGTTTACCTCCCACTTTACCAACTGCCACGCGGACAAAATCATCATCCCCCGCAGGTGAGACCAGTTTGCGCGTCAGCGTTGCCATTTCAGTCGGGAGTTCATTCGGTCTGCGCCCAAGCCATTTGGCAATGATAGGCTCAACAAAAATATCTACTGTCAGTGCGGATGAGACGGGATAGCCGGGGACGCCGATGATGGGAGTAAGTGACGAGATACGAGGGACGAGTAACGAGTTGCTCATATCTCGTTCCTCGTTACTTATCTTCTCGTTACTTGCATTCTCGTTTCTCACCATCCCAAGAATGACTGGATGCCCCGGTCTCACTGCAACTCCATGCACAAGTAATTGACCTAACTTCTCAACTACTTTGGCGGAAAAATCTTCTGCGCCTGCGGAGGACCCTGCATTTAGCAAAATAAGATCATGCGCTTGTGCGGCTTCTTGGACACGTTCACAAATCGAATCAAAATTATCTTTTGTGATCGGATAACGCGTCGGCTCGCCGCCCATGGCTTTGATCTGCGCCGCCATCACCAATGAGTTGTATTCAAGGATGTCACCGAATTTTAGTTTGGAACCGATTGGGACCAACTCCGTGCCTGTTGGCAAAATCGCGACTTTAGGTTTACGCGCGACAGTGATATTCTGATGTCCGGAAGCGGCTATCGCACCCAAATCCACTGGACGAAGGGTATGTCCCGCAGGCAGGACGAGTTGAGTTGCAACGATGTCCTCCCCCAACGGGCGGATGTGACTCCATGGTGGGACAGCGGCACGAATGCGAATGGATTTTGGCCCGCGAATATCTGTTGTGATCTGTTCGTTCTCATCAAGCGATTCAACATTCTCAATGGGAACGACCACATTCGCCCATTCAGGGAGCGGATCGCCCGTATCCACATATTGAGCCTGTACTGATGACTGATCACTGACAACTGATAACTGAACAGGAGACGACGGCTGTGCCCCGCTCGTATCCTCTGCTTTGACAGCAAACCCATCCATCGCGGAGGCGTGGTAATGCGGAGAAGAGACCATCGCCCAGATCGGCTCGGCGGTGATGCGGCCTAAAGCGTTTTCATCGAGAGGAATTGATTCAACGCCAAGCACGCGCCACAAGTCCGTGTCTTGCAAGGCTTCGCGAAGACGGGCTTGAGCTTGAGAGAGGGGAATATCGTGAAGGTAGACAGACATGGCAATTTACGATTTTAGATTTACGATTTACGCATCACGCATCACGCAACCCCATCCATCGCAGCGCCGAGGCGTTTGATGATTTCATCCACTTCATCTTCGGTAATGGAAAGCGGAGGTGAGAATGCCAATATGTTTCCAAGCGGACGAGTTCTCAATCCACGTTCTTGCGCGGCTTTGAAGATTTTCATGGTCATTGCGGGGTCGGCGGCTTTGGTCTCTTTGCTTGAGACAATCTCCACGCCGCAGACCAAGCCGAGTCCGCGCACATCACCGACGAAGGGGAATTCTATCAGCGTCTTCAATCCATCCAGCAGACGTTTGCCCAACTCACGTGCGCGCTTTGGAAATTCTTCGCGTTCCATGATTTCCAAATTTTTGAGTCCAACGGCGCACGCCATGGCATGACCTGAGTAAGTGTAGCCGTGCATGTAGGCTTCGGATTCTGCGGCAGCTTCCATAGTCCCACGGATTTCATCGGAGAGTTGAATGCCGCCCAGTTGGGCATATCCGCTGGTGATGGCTTTGGCGAATGCGAGAATATCAGGCTTCACATTCCAATGCTTGAGTGCGAACCACTCGCCTGTGCGTCCAAAACCTGTGATGACTTCATCGGCAATGAAGAGCACTTCATATTTATCGCAGATCGCGCGCACGAGCGGAAAATAGTCAGCGGGAGGAACGATCACGCCACCTACGCCCATGACAGGTTCAGCGATGAACGCCGCCACGGTATCCTGACCTTCGCGCAGAATCGCTTCTTCCAATTCGCGCGCTGCGGCTTGACCAATCGTCTCGCCTGCATTGATTTTGCCTTCATAACGATATGGATTCGGCGCATGGATATGAACAAATCCATCCATCGCGGGACCAAACATGGTTTGATATTTTTCGAGTCCAGTGGCAAAAGTAGCCGCGAGGGTAATGCCGTGATACGAACCTTTGCGCGCGATGACTATGTATTTCCCTGGCTTGCCTTTTCGCTTCCAGTAATAACGCGCAGTCTTGAACGCTGAGTCATTTGCTTCCGAACCGCCAGAGGTGAAGAAAGTAGTATTCAATCCTTCGTAAGCAAAGCCTGCAAGCTTATCTGCCAGTTGAATGGACGGAAGATTTGTCATCCCCGAAAAATTGGATGTGAACGCCAAATCCTTCATCTGGTCATAGGCGGCTTTGGCAAGTTCCTCACGCCCATACCCAGCATTGACATTCCACAGTCCCGCCATGCCATCGAGGATTTTCTGGCCGTCGGTTGTGTGCAGCCACACCCCTTCCCCACGCTCGATCACCAACGGATTCGCATGTGACTTGGGATGATAAACGGGATGTAATTGTCTTTTATCTTTTTCGATCCAGGTTGCTGTGTCTTGTTTGGTCATTGTTGACTCCAGAAAAAATATTAAACACGAAAGGCACAAAGCACACCAAGGTTAAATACAACCGACCTTAGACCTTAGACCTTTCTCATCCTTTATCCTTCATCCTTCATCCTTATCCTAAAACCTCCACATCATGCGGACCAGACTCCTTCAACCCCGCCCCAGTCATCCGCACAAAGATTGCCTTCTTCTGAAAATCTTCAATTGAAGTCGCGCCGCTGTAGCTCATGCCTGATTGTAAACCACCGACGAGTTGAGTCAGCACTTCGCGCGCCTTGCCACGATAAGGCACAGCCGCTTCCACGCCTTCGGCGACATACTCTTCGATTTCCTCTTGAGTGAGGTCATTACCTTCTTTTTTATTTCGATCAATATTCGCTTCACGGGATGCCATGCCGCGCGAGGCTTTGTAACGATGACCTCGGCGAGTCATAATCATACCGGGGCTTTCGTCGGTGCCAGCCAGCATACTGCCGATCATCACTGTTTGCGCGCCTGCCGCGATTGCTTTGGCAACATCCCCAGGCTGACGAATGCCGCCATCGGCAATGATCGGGATGCCCGCAGACTCAGCCGCCTTCGCACAATCCATCACTGCTGTGAGTTGCGGCACACCAGAACCTGCCACAATGCGAGTAATACAAATTGAGCCAGGCCCCACACCGACCTTCACCGCATCTGCGCCTGCATCAATCAATCTCTTTGTGCCATCCGCAGTGGCGACATTGCCGCCGATAATTTGCGCGTCTGGAAAATGCTTGCGGATATTTTTGATCATGTCAATTTCAAGGTGCGAGTCGCCGTGCGCGATGTCCACCACAATGCAATCCGCGCCGGCGGCAAGCGCAGATTCGACGCGGTGCATTTCCCTGTCACGCACACCCACCGCCGCGCCGACAGCCAAACGTCCCTTCGAATCTTTCGTAGCCATCGGAAACTGCGTGATCTTCATAATATCCTTCAAGGTCACAAGCCCTGCAATTTTTCCGTTCGCATCCACCAGCGGAAGTTTTTCAATCCTATATTCATGCAATAATCTTTCCGCGTCTTTCAAGGTTGTGTTTGGCGGCGCGCTATGCACAGGGCGGGTCATCACATCGGCCGCAGATTTACGATCATCCTCTTCAAACAACAGATCGCGCGTCGTCACAATGCCGATCAATTTTTCATTGCCATCCAGAATCAAAATTCCGCCCGTGCCTGTTTCGTCCACCACACGCTTTAAATCACCGACGGTATGCGCTTCGGTCATCGTGATCGGTTTGTCTACGATAAAAGACTCAGCCTTCTTCACGCGGTCAATTTGACGCGCCTGCTCGGCAATCGTCATAAAGCGATGGATCATCCCAATGCCGCCCTCGCGCGACATCGTGATCGCCATCTCACTCTCGGTCACCACATCCATGTTCGCAGAAACGATCGGCATTTGCAAAACGATTTTCTTCGTCAAAAATGATCTGGTGGAAAGCGTTCGCCGCGAATCCACAGCCGAGTATTGCGGCACAAGCAAAACATCATCATACGTTAAAGCAGTATCTGGCAATATCTTCATATTCGTTCCTCTTGAAATCAATCGCCCGAATTATAATGCTTGATGTCTGCTCTTCGTGCTCTTTCTCCGCTGGTGAACGCCTCGAACTTAACCTTTTGCCTGCTCATTCCAAAACCGGCATTTTCCTCCCCTCGAGCGGAGTCAAACCCGTCGAAACGGAAGCGGGTTTCAGGCCAGAGAATGAAACGATGACCCAGATTGGAAAATGCTCGAGAGTTGGGATTCAAAATAACGAATGTAGTGCGACATTTATGTCGCGCTACGGATTGCTTCGGGCTGGGTCTCGATACGCCAAGAACGCTACTCGACCACCAGCCCTCGCAATGACGCAAAGGAGAAATCATGACAGTAACAGCAGTGATCGGTTCGCAATGGGGTGACGAGGGCAAGGGTAAGGTGGTGGATTATTTCGCAGAGCGCATGGATTATGTGGCGCGCTTCAACGGCGGGAATAATGCCGGGCATACAGTCATCAATGAGTTTGGGACGTTTAAGATTCATCTTGTGCCTTCGGGAATTTTTGCAAAGAACACCGTGGGACTGATTGGCGGCGGCGTGGTGATTGACCCCGCAGTGTTGATCGAAGAAATTGAGATGCTCAACAAAGCCGGCATTGGCGTGGATGGCAGATTGTGGATTTCACCGCGTTCGCATTTGATCATGCCGTATCATAAAATTTTGGATGGCTTGTATGAAGAAGCCAAAGGCGCGGGCGCAACGGGAACGACACGGCGCGGCATTGGCCCTGTATTCGCGGATAAGGTCAGCTACAACGGAATCCGCTGGACGGATTTTGCACGCGAAGATATTTTGACAGCGCGTTTGAAAATGCAGATCGAGTTGAAGAATAAAATTATTATCGCGTTAGGTGGAAGTGCGTTGAAGTTTGATGAAGTCTTTACAACGTATCGCAGCTATTACGAAAAAGTGAAACCATATATTCGTGAGTTGTTCTCGCTCGTGCAAGATGGACTGAAAGAAAATAAAAACTTTTTGCTCGAACAAGCCATGGGCACATTTTTGGATACCGATTGGGGCACATATCCGTTCGTGACGGCTTCGACGACGATCCCATCCGCCGCCTCGGCTGGACTTGGAATCCCACCACGATATATCACGAATGTTGTCGGCGTGACCAAGGCTTACACCACGCGAGTCGGCGCCGGTCCATTGCCAACCGAGATCAAAGATTACAACAGTGATGCATATAAAAAGTTTGGCGAAGTGGCCGCAACCACAGGCCGCGTTCGCCGAGTCGGCTGGCTGGATTTGGAGCTCGTGAGAACCGCTGTGCAGTTAAGCGCTGTGACTGAATTATGCCTGACCAAGCTGGATGTGTTGAGTGGGTTGGATGAAATCCAGGTTTGCACAAAATATGAATTGGATGGTGATACGATCCGCTATGCGGATGTGGACGCGTACGATTTGGATAAAGTGGAGACTGTTTATCAAACGCTAAAAGGCTGGAAGGAGGATATTAGCAAGGCAAAGTCATTTGATGCACTGCCCGTTAACGCACAGATTTATGTAAAGATGATCGAAGAGGCGGCGGGAGTCCCTGTGAAGTGGATCGGGGTGGGGCCTGAGAGGGACGCAACGATTCGGAGGTAGTGGATAGTAATTGGTAATCAGATAAACGCCAGCAGGCGATATAATTGAGTTGAAAGCAGAGGCTGAATGACAACCAATCGTATTGCTGTTGACCCCAAAATATTAAGCGGCAAACCGTGCATTAAAGGCACGCGAATAGCTGTAACTATGGTGTTGGAATTGCTAGAAGACGGCTTATCTTTCAAAGACATCACCAAAGACTATTATCCACAACTGACTGCGGAAGATATACGCGCCTGTCTTGAGTATGCGAAAGCCATGATTGAAGGCGAAGAAATACATTTTGCAGCCGCATGAAACTTTTCGCTGACGAATGCGTTTATCTTGCCACAGTACAAGCCTTGCGTTTATGGGGGCACGATGTCGAGAATACACATGAGACAGGGTTAGACGGCCAGCCTGATGAAGCCATTCTTGCTTATGCTCAAAAAGAACGGCGCATTCTCATTACAGCCGATTTTGATTTTAGTAACATTCGTAATTATCCGCCAAAAAGTTACGGTGGAATTGTTGTATTGAAAATACGACCGCACATCATTGAGGAAGTTCACGCGACATTGAAACAGTTGCTGGAGGGAACAAACGAAAGCGATCTGCGGCAATCATTGGTGATCGGGGACGGGAACAAGTATCGAATTCGATAAAACTGTCCCTGTGAAGTGGATCGGGGTTGGACCTGAGAGGGATGCGACGATCAGAAGATAGATTTTAGGTTTATAATCAAAGCAGCCCAACAAAGAGGATGCATCCGTGAGCAGAATTGCTGAAATTCAAGCAATGGTTCGAAACGGTCTTTATTACCTGACCGAGCACGCCGATGATGAAGCCATGCAAGACGGATTTGACATCTACGACATCGAAAATGGAATCCTGTCAGGCAAGATAAGAAAAACATGGCCGAAGGAAGAAAAATTTGAGGTTATTGGAAAAGCCCTGGACGGGCGCGCAATCGGAACCGTCTGTCGCCTTACACAAGGCGGCAAAATTCGTGTCATTACTGTTTATCTGGATCAATCCAAATAAAAACCTATGGAAACTACAAACTTCTGGCAAGGCGAAACCTGTGAATATTGCGGCGGACAAATTGTTGAAAAACGAGTTACCTTGCACCGCAAAGTCAAAGGCGAGTATGTTTTGATCGAAAACGTCCCTGCTGGCGTATGTGTTGAGTGCGGGACTCGCTACTACACCGCCAACGTGCTAAAAACCATCAAAGAAAGCGTGCGCGGACGCCGCCACGCAAACCGAAAAATCGTTGTGCCTGTGTATGCGTTTTAGCAATAAGTAAGAAAACAGCCTCGAAAGAGGCTGTTTTCTTACTTATTGCGCGCCCGTGAAGTGGATTGGCGTTGGACCTGAGAGGCAAGCAACGATCAGAAGGTAATAGTCATTGCGAGCCCCCGATCCCCAAACAGCGAGTGAGGCGAAACAATCCCCAATTTTACGGGAGATTGCTTCGGCAGACGAACACCGCCTCGCAATGACGGCACATACTATCCATATGCTATACTCTTTCACATGCCAAAAATAAAATTCAACTGGGATCCCGCCAAAGCAGAAAAGAATATCATCAAATATGAGGTCAGTTTTGACGAAGCCGCCTCCATCTTCAAAGATCCGCTCGCTCTCTATTATGACGACATCGAACATTCGCAAAAAGAAAAGCGTGAATTTGTTATCGGAAGGTCAGCCGCGCGCGAAAGATTGCTGACATGCTTCATGGTCAGAACTGAAGACACCGTCCGTATTATTAGCGCCCGCACCTCAACACACAGGGAGAGACAAAATTATGACGAAAATGCGGAAATTGGATCATAAGCAATTTATCAACGGGGACCTTCGAAATTGACTTGGACTATTAATTGCTGACAACATTTCCAAATTACATGGGCACACTATTCCACTATTCCATTCAGATATACAACTGTATTATAATGAAAACGATAGAACGATCATCTTATTATCCATGGAGGTAAAAATGAACTTTCTGGTATGGATCATCTTTGGCGCGCTTGCTGGATGGATCGCAAGCATCATCATGGGAAAGAACGCAAAAATGGGAGCCATCGCCAACATCATTGTCGGCATACTCGGTGCTTTCATTGGCGGCTACATTATGGATTTCTTCGGCGCAGGAGGAGTGACTGGCTTCAACTTCACCAGCCTGCTGGTGGCCATCGTGGGCGCGGTCGTTCTGCTCTTCGTCGTGGGGTTATTCACCCGCCGTTGATGAGATGATCGAAAGATCCAAAATAAAGAGCCGTGTACTTTACATGCGCGGCTCTTTGATATTTATAAAGATAATTGAATTCTCTCAGTTTATTAATAACGCGGGCAGAATCTTCCCAGTCACTTCCCCAAACCCAACGCGGAAACCCTCACCCTGACAGTATCCCTTCATCGTCACCGTATCTCCATCCTGCAAAAATTTACGTGTCTCGCCATTGGGCAACGCAATCGGCTTTTCACCGCGCCAGGTCAATTCGAGCATGGAACCATAACTATCTGCAGTTGGGCCGCTGATCGTGCCTGTGCCGCACAAGTCGCCGGTCCGCATGTTACAGCCGGTGACCGTGTGATGTGTCAATTGCTGGACGATGCTCCAATACATATACTTCATATTCGAACGGCTGATGGTTTGCGGCGAGTCCATCGTTGGGGATTGCAGAGTCACTTCAAGGTGAATATCGTATCCGTGCGCGGCATCCAATGCCAAGTAAGGGAGAGGCGCGGGGTCTTGCTTCGGTCCGTGCACACGGAACGGTTCGAGCGCATCCATGGTCACTACCCAGGGCGAGATCGAAGTCGCAAAATTTTTCGCGAGGAACGGCCCCAACGGTTGATACTCCCAAGCCTGAATATCGCGCGCGCTCCAATCGTTAAGCAGAACCATGCCAAAGATATGTTCGTGCGCGTTCTCAATTGAAATCGGTTTTCCCAACTCATTGCCCACACCGATGAAGAAACCCATCTCCAATTCAAAATCGAGCGAGCGCGACGGGACAAACTCAGGCGGAGGTCCCATCGGCGCGACCTGTCCGCGCGGACGACGAATATCCGCGCCAGAGATGACCACCGAACTCGCGCGCCCATGATAGCCCACAGGCAGATGCAGCCAATTAGACATAAGCGCGTTTTCTTTTCCGCGAAACATGATGCCCACATTCGTGGCATGTTCACGCGATGCATAAAAATCCGTGTAATCGCCGATGGTAACGGGTAATTGCATCAGTACTTCTTCAATTGGAATAAGCCGACGCGACTTTAGCGTCTCTTTCTTTAACGGGGAATTGTCATTACTCAACAAACCAGTCAACTGCTCACGCACTTCCCTCCAAACCCCACGTCCTCCAGACATAAAACGATTCAACGTTGAGTCAGCAAAGAAGCCATACTGTTTGTCGAATAAATTTTCTTCATCAAGAACAGCAAGGTCAACTACAAAATCACCAATCCGAGTCCCAATTCTTGGGGTTGGAATCGACTTCGTAGAAAACACACTGTATGGCAGGTTTTGAATCGGGAAATCTGATTCGGGATTTACTTCGATAAATGATTTGAGAGACATGTTTTTCCTGATGTCATTCTGAAGAGCAAAGAGACGAAGAATCTCTGAGTACAGGAGTAGAGACCCTTCGCTCCGCTCAGGGAATCACTAATTCTACAAATGTTTCAATAACCCTATCTTTTGCAAATCCTCACGCGGCTCATCGAAACTACAACTGCCAAATGATACGATTTGGCGACGGGCATGCAAAATCTTTGAAGCGGCTACGCGCAATTTCTTCCAGGTAAAGCCGTTATTATTAAAGACAAAACTAGCGGGGTTTTCATCTTCCAAAATGGATTTAATTTGTTCTTGCGATAACTTATGCGCCACTGCCAACACCCCTGCCCCAAAGACGTTGATAAACCCGTGCATTTTGGTCTGGACGTTTTCATTGTAATGCCGCACGGGATGATGCAGTCCCGCCGTGCATTTCATAGGAATGCCTGCATCGCGTGTTGAGGCAATCGCCCATGCCACCTGCTCTGTGGATGGGAATGCATCCGCGGTTACGCCGCCCGTCCGCAGTTTGAAACCAACATGTTTATCTTTGATCTTTCGAAGAGATCGAATTAATTTTTCCGCACGCACCTGCCACCCTTCGCCATATGACGCTTCAAAGAAAACAATCATTCCGTTTTTATTCAGAACATCCGCTACTGCATTAACTAAACCAAGCGTGCTGGAATTATCACCCAGCGCAGACGCAGGCAATACAACTTCAAACATATCTACAAGGACAGCACTATCATGGTTTTCGCGAAACGCATGAATGTCTTCAAGATCCTGTTTCAGATTTTCAAGGAATTCATCCGCATCTTTTCCACCACGCCCCAATGCGGAAAAAGTCAACACGCCTTCACGTGGAAAAACTTGTTCCGCAAGTTGTGATAATTCCACCAGCCGTTTTGCAGGGATGATAAATCGTGAAAGCATCCACTCATCAGCATCAATTTGATATCTCACAAAATTACGGATTGCATCTCCAAGCGGTAAATTTGCGGGCGGATAAAGACCTGCATAGTCAATAATCTTCGATAATAAAGTTTGCAGGGATTTCGATGGGAGGCTTTTTATCATGGAAGGTAATTATAGTCGGAAATTTTTTCGTCGAGCGGGACGAATTTGATTAGCCCGGAAATCCGGCGAATTATACAAACTGGCTCATTCCCAGATTGTACGGGGTATGCCAGAACAAGCCATCAGACTTATAATCTTATGACGATGGACAATAAAAAATGGTACATCGTCAAAAAAGGATTTCATCATGACTGTCACAATCACCGACATCCAACAAGCCGCACAGCGCATCAAGCCGTACGCACATCGTACACCTGTTTTGACGAACGAGAGTTTGAATGAGAAAGTTGGCGCGGAGGCGTTTCTCAAATGCGAGAATTTTCAAAAAGTGGGCGCATTCAAATTTCGCGGAGCTTGTAATGCAGTCTATTCATTAAGTGCTGATGAAGCCGCGAGTGGAGTTTGCACACATTCATCGGGCAATCATGCGCAGGCATTGGCGCTCGCGGCAAAGATACGCGGCATCCCTGCGTACATCGTGATGCCAAACAATGCTCCGTCAGTGAAGAAAAATGCAGTGGACGGATACGGCGGCCTGATCACGTTTTGTGAGCCGACGCTCGCAGCGAGAGAAAGTACATTGGACAGGCTCAGACTCGATACAGGCGCGAACGTTGTCCATCCATATAATGATGCACGTGTGATCGCAGGTCAAGGCACAGCGGCATTGGAATTGCTAGAGGATGTCCCCAATTTGGATGTGATCATCGCGCCTGTTGGGGGCGGCGGATTGTTGAGCGGCACCGCCATTGCGGCGACGGAACTCAAAAAGGGGATTCGTATCATTGCTGGCGAACCCGAAATGGCAGATGATGCTTTTCGTTCAATGATGGCAGGCGAGATCATTCCCGCAAAAAGTCCGAAGACAATTGCGGATGGTCTGCTTACATCCCTTGGCACACTCACCTTTCCAATCATTCAACAACGCGTCGAGCAGATTGTCACTGTAAGTGAAGCGGGAATTATCGAATCAATGAAATATGTTTGGGAACGGGTGAAGATCATTATTGAGCCATCGTCCGCTGTGGCAATAGGTGTTTTGTGGGAGAAGAAAATTGATCTAAGCAGGCTTAAGGTCGGCGTTATCTTAAGTGGTGGTAATGTAGACCTCGAAAAACTACCCTGGTAAGGATCACCCTCGGGCAGTGCTTGCGGACAAATACCAAATGACAATATACAGATTCGAAAAACCGCCATCCCGGCGGCGATTTTTACAGGACTCAGTCATCAAACCATGATAATAAAACTCATCGCCCGCCACCAGTGATGTAATGCTCCAATTGCGAGATCATGAATTTCTGCACATCCACCACCTCTTTCAAGACGTCGCGTATGGATATTAATCCTAGCAATTCTGTGCCATCGAATACTGGCAGATGACGAATGTTCTTATCGATCATCAAGGCCATGCTCTCTTCCAACTGTTGGTCCGCTTCCACATAGATCACTTTGGAGGTCATGATCTCGCTGACTTTTGTGTTTTTGGATGATTTACCTTCCAAATCCACTTTGCGAACACAATCCCGCTCAGAAAGAATTCCTTCCACTTTATTACCGCGCACAACCATCAGAGCGCCTGTGTTGTGCTTCGCCAATAGGGTCAGCGCCTCGTAAATGGTTGCATCAGGAAGGATGGAAAAAACTTCACTTCCCTTCTTACGGATCATATCGCGCACTGTCGGCATGGCCTGTCTCCTCATGTTGATTTCGTCAAAGTATAGACAATAAATGGAATAATGACAAGGCGTGGCCACTTACGAGGCCGGCCTGAGTTTTTTAACCCTGATTATAGGATGGATCCCCAAAAACACAAAAAAAGACTCCCTCGGGTTGGGAGTCTTCCTTGCATTATTATCTGTCGGGGTGAGAGGATTTGAACCTCCGACCTCACGGACCCGAACCGTGCGCTCTACCGGTCTGAGCCACACCCCGAATAGACCCCGTAAGGGGAACGGTATGCGAATTATACCATTGCGATTTGTTTTGGCAAGCCGGGTTATGGATTCAGAGTAATTTCAATACTATAGACATAAACATACTTCTCCAGCTCCGGGTCACTGACGCTTAAGAGTGGATTCTCCTGCCGAAAGGTCAGGCGCGCGAGGGTTGGTTCGGTCACTTTATATGGAAGAGTTGTTTCAAAGGATTGAGTTTCAATTCCATCAAATGTCAACACGCGTGTGGAAATTGGCCTTCCGTCTGGCAGGATCAATTCCACAAACACAGGCTGGTCATTGAAAGGCCAGATGCGGCCTTTGAGGCTTACCTCGCCTGCATAAAAATCAGCTTTCTCCTTGAGTCCTTCAACCATCACCCTCTCATAGATCATGTTACCCGGCGGGTTGATTTGAGCAGAACCGATGGAATATAAAAGCACAGGCATGGTGTTCAAAGCCTGAATACGCCCAAAATCATCTTTACTGCTGATGCGGATATAGCCTACTTCGGAAACGGCTCGGATTTCAAATTTCAGGTCAAACCGGCGGAAGATGCCTTTTAGATTTCTGGTTACCCGTTCAAGGTCACGTTGCAAGACGCGGCCATCTTCGCCCAGCAAGTCCACTTGCACGATCTCGCTTTCTCCGGAGATGAGCATTACCTGTATGTGGATCGGAGAGATTACACTGGAGGCAGGACCCGGGGTCATAAACCGAATTTGCGCAAAATCCGTAAAGCCTGCGGCAAATGTAGGCGTTGGACTGGGAATCTCAATTGATGGAGTAGGGAGTTCGGTTGAAACAGCAATTTCAGCGGGCATTGCAGAAGGGGTTAATCCATCGGGTGTAGCAAACGCAGCTAGACCCGTCAGCGCAACCACCGTCGAGAGGTAGTTGGGAGGTAAAGGCGTGGGCGTAGACTGGGCTTTTTTCGAGCAGGCAGATAAAAGCGTGAGGATGGAAGCGATGAGAAGTATTTTATGTTTCATTGTAAATAAGGTGACAGTCACTTTAATAAGTGACTGTCACCTGTTGTTTATAACCCGTAAATTTCACTATATTTCTTTGTCAAATAGCGGACGTATGCGGCGGAGTCGATCTTCGAGCCGGTGACTCTTTGGACGAGATCTTGCGGATCATACTTGTGACCATGAATATGGATCTTCTCGCGCAGCCAGCCGAGCAATGAATCAAATTTGCCCTTGCGGATCTGCTCATCGAGATCTTTGATATCCTTATTGATCTTCTCCCACAACTGTGTGGAAACAAGATTGCCGAGCGCGTAGGTGGGAAAGTAACCAAACAAACCGTAGGACCAGTGAACATCCTGCAAAATGCCGTGGGCATCGTCGGGCGGCGTAATGCCGAGGGTTTCCCGCATTTTTGCGTTCCAAATTTCCGGCAAGTCTTTGATGGCGACCCGGCCTGCGATCATTTCAATTTCAAGTTCAAGGCGCAGCATGATATGCAAATTATATGTGGCTTCATCTGCATTCACACGAATGAGAGACGGCTCAACTTTATTGATGGCTTTGTAGAAAGACTTCGCGCTGATGTCTTCCAATTGAGATGGAAAAGTTTTTTTCAATTCAGGAAGGAATTGTTCACAGAATGGAAGCGAACGACCGACAAGATTTTCCCACATGCGCGACTGCGACTCATGCACTGCGGAAGATACACCGCCCGCAAGAGGCGTGCGTTCATACGCGGGATTGACTCCCTGCTCGTACATCGCATGACCTGATTCATGCATACCACTGAAAAAGGTTGCAAGTGGATTCTCAGGTTCAAAACGATTCGTAATGCGGACGTCGTCCACGCTGAACGATGTTTCAAATGGATGCGCGGCTTTATCCTGCCTGCCGCGGCTAAAATCATAACCAAACCTGCCAATGATGATTTCACTGAAATCCCATACTTTCTTTTCATTATATTTTTTGTGGAGGAAATCATCCTTTACCTGTTTGGCAGAACTGATCTGTTTGATCAATTCCACTTGTTTCGGACGCAGGCTGCCAAAGATCTCCTGCACTTCGGCAGTCTTCATACCCGGTTCGTAATCATCGAGCAGGATATCGTATGGGTGATCGGCGGGCGGGAAGAATGAAATGTATTTCTGCACAAGCCCCACAACTTTTTCAAGGTGCGGGCGGAAGATGGAGAAATCTGATTTGCCTTTTGCTTCCACCCAGGCCTCAAACGCGGCGGTCGTGACTATGGATTGCTCAGCCACGAATTCGGCAGGCACACGCGTGGCTTTGTCATAATTCCGCGCCGCCACGCGAATCATTGCGGACTCATCTGAATCAGAACCCGTAAATTCTTTTTTTAGTTCGTCGAGCAATTTGCCAACTTCATCCGAGGTTGATTTTTCATGAGAAATTTTACCCAGCGTAGCAAGTTGCTGTCCGCGAGCTTCTCCGCCTCCGGGAGGCATATTGACTTGTTGATCCCAACTCAATACGCTACCCGCATGATTTAAGTCTGAGACCACTCCAAGAATTTCCTTAAGTTGATTCAATTTTTCAGACATAAAAACCTCCAATGGATGATTCAAATTTTAGTTTTACTTGAGATGCAATATTTATTGTGATACAACAAGCGCCTCAGGCCTAACGGAGGGCTGATACTGTTTTCCCGGATATTCCATCCGCTTTGGCATTGACGCCAATCAGTATGATTTTATCGCACACGCAGGAATTTTGTCTTTTCATGGTAGGACAAATTTCCAATTCGTCCTACGGGCATTTATGTTTTACGCCCAGGCCGTTCATGGTGATGTAGGCTTGCGCCCCTTCGCGGATTTCAAACTTTTGAGCTTCAGGCTCTCCGGGGACGAATAGATCGTACGCGATGTAGCTGCCGGGGTTGACCTGGACTTCATTTTTATATTCAGCATTGGTATATAAATTAGGCAGGTAAATATCGCCGGGCGTAATGAACATATCATGCTCGGTACAGTTTTTGATGTAAGCCGGGAGAGGCCAACCTGTGAAGGTGAAATCAGGCAAATTATTTATGTCCCCGTCAATTTTGGAATATAGGGTTTGAATGGACACCCAGCCTGTGTTGTCGGAATTTGGGATCAGCACCTGAACCCAATTGGAGAGCACGTCATGCGCAATCACCTCCGTGCTTGTGTCCTTGAGTAAAACGCCAATCTGGTTGTATTCCAAACCCGGTCCGCGGCGGATGTAAAGATTACCTTTTACCGAGGTGATCGTGACTTTTGACAAAGGCGTGGGAGAAATTTCCGTCGCGGCTGGAACAGGCTTGCCCTCCCGAGAAGGCACCGGGACTTTGTGAGTTTGATCGAAGGGTGTAAGCGAAGGCAAAGCAAGTGGCGTTGAAGTCGCCGCAATCCGTGATTCAGCTTGAGTGGATTCAATATCCCTTGGTGTGGGCACGGCAGGTATATCCAACCTGGCTCGCATACATCCCTGAGCGACTAAAGCGATGGAGATGAGAATCTGTGCCTTCCTGAATTTTGACATTTTTACTCGTACCGCAAGGCTTCCACCGGCTCTAAATTCGCGGCGCGGCTGGCAGGGTATATGCCAAAGAACAAACCAATGATCGCAGAAAAACTGGTTGAAAGAATGATCGCATCGGCGCCAACGATCGGGGTAAAGTTATTCCCGGTTGCCGCTGCTACCTGCCCGACGATAAAGGCAATCAGCCAACCGAACATAATCCCGATGATTCCGCCGATCAAACTAAGTAAAGAAGACTCGGTCAGAAACTGAAGCAAAATATCGCGCTTCCGTGCGCCCAATGCTTTTCGCAGGCCGATCTCGCGGGTTCGTTCTGTGACGGAAACCAGCATAATGTTCATAATGCCAATCCCGCCGACGAGCAGGGAAATGCCTGCAATACCGCCGAGGAAAATTGTGAGGACACCTGTGATGGTTGCGAATGTGGAGAGGAAATCCTGCTGTGTGAACACGCTGAAATCATCCACGCCAATCGGCGTGCGGTGACGCTGACGGATGATGCTGGAGATTTCTTGCACCGCCTGCGGTACGACTTCGGCGGAAACAGACTGTACGTAAATAATATCCACTTCATCACGCGAGCTGCGTTTGATCAGGCGCGCCTGTGCTGTTGAAAATGGGATATATGCCGCATTATCTTCACTGCCAAATGCGCTGCCGCCTCTTTGAACCAAAACGCCGATCACGCGGAACGGCTGTCCTTCGATGCGGATCGTCTCGCCAACCACGCCGTCGGCATGACCGAACAGGGTGATTGCTGTTTCAGGACCAAGCACTACCACAGACATCTGTCCAAGGCTGTGTTCTTCGTTGATAAATTCGCCCTCCGCCATTTGCAGATTTCGCACGGAATAATAAGCCGGGGTAACGCCAGAAATGCTGGTTGTGGTATTTTCACCCGCAAAAACCAGGCCCCCATTTCCCTGTATAACAGGCGCAACTGATTCCACCGAAGGTGCGGCAAAGGGATCGGAAATCGCGTCGGCATCCCCCAAAGTAAGCGGACGGTCATTATTGCCGCTTCTGCCGCTGCCTGGTCCGCCGGGACCTCCTGCCTGTGTTCCGCCGCTAAAAACAAAAAGCAGATTCGTACCGATGCTTGAAATAGAGCCCGTAATGGATGCCTGTGCGCCGTTCCCTACTGCAAGCATGGCGATCACCGCCGCCACGCCGATGACAATGCCAAGCACCGTGAGCCCGGAACGCATCTTATTGCCGTTTAAACTTTCAAGCGCTTCAAAAATGGCTTGTGTAAAACTCATTTCTTCCTCCCATTATTTTCTTCAGCAGACAGGTCGAGTTCGCCGTCACGCAAATGGATGATACGCTGGGTCTGCCCGGCAATGTTGGGATCATGCGTCACGATAATAAGTGTTGTGCCGCGTTCCTTGTTGAGGTTGAGTAACAGATTTATGATCTCTTTTCCGACTTTTGAGTCAAGATTACCGGTCGGTTCATCTGCCATGATCATGGCAGGGTCATTAACAATAGCGCGGGCAACCGCCACACGCTGCTGCTGCCCGCCGGAAAGTTCATACGGGCGGTGCGTCATGCGATCACTCAAACCCACCGCTTCCAGCGCGGCTTGTGCGCGCTCACGGCGCCCTTCTGTTAATCCCGCATAACGCAAAGGCAATTCCACATTCCCAAGCGCAGTCAGACGGGAAAGTAAATTAAAACTTTGAAAGACAAACCCCACCTTGCGGTTGCGGACGCTGGCAAGCTGGTCATCATCCATATCAGCGACCGACTCGCCGTCAAGAAAGTATTCACCGGAGGTGGGTCTGTCCAAACAGCCAAGCGTATTCATCATGGTGGATTTTCCCGAACCCGAAGGTCCCATAATGGAAACTATTTCACCACGTTCAATATTAAAGGAAACATTGAGCAATGCCTGCACTTCGAACTCGCCCATCATATAGGTTTTTGTCAGATTGCGCGCTTCTATCACCCAATCCATATCAGCCTCCGAACGGATTGCCGCTGGCAGAGGGCGGATTCAAAATGATTAGATCGCCTTCCTTGATATCGCCCTCCACGATCACGCTCATCGTATCAGAGGAGGAACCGAGTCGCACCTTGACCTGAACAGGCTCGCCGTCCATAAGCACATACACCACCCGATTCCCATCCACCAAACGGACGGCACGGTTAGGGATCAGCAGCACATCCCTTACTTCTTCAACCACGATGATGACCGCAGCGGTCATTCCGGGCTTCACAAGTTCATCAGCATCTGTCAATTCTATGGTAACGGTAAAACTAACCACGCCCTGCAGGGTATCGCCAGCCTGCCCGACCTGTACAACTTCTCCATGATATTCCCGACCCAGGATCGCATCGAATGTCAGAATGGCTATCTGGCCTAACGAGACACTGTTGATATCCACTTCCGAGACCTGCACATCCACCAATAGATGAGAGAGATCGTCAATACGAAAACCAATGGTCCCAGCCGCGACTTGATCTCCAACGGCCGGGTTTGCCTGTGTGATGGTTCCATAAAAGGGCGCGGTTAAAAAGGCCATGTTCAATGTGGATTGTGCCGCTGCAACACGCGCCCGCGAGGCGGCCACCTCAGCGGAATCTGCGCCGCCCAACATACGCCCATAAGTGCGGCGGGCATCATCAAGACGAGCCTCCGCCAGAGCAAGGTCTTTATCCGCCTGGGCAATAGTTTCATCACTGGCATAGCCTTTGTACTTCCGCGACTTTAACACTCCAAACTCCCACCAGGTATCTGTAATATCTATTTTGCCGTTGAGCTGCATTCGCCAGTTATAGGCTTTTTCATAGGCTTTTTCTGCTTTATCCACCGCAGCCTGAGATTCCAACCGAGCCGTATCAGATGTAAGCAGATCCTCCAAAGCTTTTTGGGCGCTGAGCAGGTCTGCTTCTGCGAGGATAATATTCTGGCTGAGAGAAGTTTTATCGAGACTGGCCAGCACATCGTCATGTGAGACAAGGCTGCCCACTTCCACGTTGACAGCCTGCACGATCCCGCTTGTCTGCCAGATGAGCGAAGCGCTTTGTTTTGCCCGCACACTTCCAGTTGCGCCAACGGATGCGACCAAATCTCCACGCTCAACGGGCGTTGTTTGAAAAGCGGCAACATCTTTTCCGCCTGAATTGGCAAAAAAGATAATCAGCAAAACAACCACCACAACACCCACGATGATCCACGTTCTGCGGGAAAATCTTGAAATAAATTGTTTCATTAACGTTATCCTCCGGAAATACAGTCAGTCTGCGCTCAAACATTCTTACGAGCTGCGTAATTTAGTTTATCAAATTAATGTGTAAAAATTGTGCAGAGTTATTTTAGTTCAAGAGGCCAAAAATATGCCTTGTTAATAACCGGCATTAATAATTATCTAATTAGGCCATTCGCTTATACGGGTATAAACGCACGAACAAGCATCATAGCGTCCCTGCAAGCGAAAGTCCTGTCTATATTATATTAACGAGGTTCGCGGCGTTTTTATTCACTAACTCCCCTTTCATGGGCTCACTCTGACCAGAGCGAGAGTCACAACACTTGTTTCAGAGGCGTTTCGCAATTGCTGCGTAGGGCGCAATGCAACAACAGGTTTTGAACTAACGTTCTGATAATTAAGAAACTTGTGACGATTGTCCTTTGGTTTTGTGACATTTACGCCTATGTCTGTCCAAATAGATTAGGTATCATCATCGAAAGCTTTTAGGTGTGAGAACACACAATTTTTCGGAGGCAGTATGCAGGCAGTCCCCAGTGAGTATTTGGAAATTGACCGGAAAGAACGCGCCAACCGGCCATTCTTTGATCTTGACCTGCGCGCGCCCGAGGTACGGACTTGCGACTTCGATGATGTGGTCATTGAATTTGATCCAGAACGCGCCATGCTGGAAGCGGCGCGCTGTATCCATTGCCCGGATCCTGCCCCCTGCATGACGGCCTGCCCGGCCTCAAATGACATCCCCTCTGCGATGTGGTTAATTGAACAAGGACGTTTTGTGGATGCGGCTGGCATATACCATAAGACCAGTTCCCTGCCGGAGGTTTGCGGACGCGTATGTCCACATGAAGCTCTGTGCCAGGGTTCCTGTGTTTTGAACAAACATCATCAGCCCGTGCTTTGCGGTGAGCTGGAAGCATTTACAGTGGACTATGAACGCCGAACGCATGGATACCTCATCCCAGTCGGCGCACCCAATGGAAAGAAAGTCGCCATCATCGGCGCCGGCCCTGCCGGACTTGGATGCGCTGATCTCCTTGTACAAAAAGGTTATCAAGTGACGATTTTTGAATCCAAGCCTGCGCCCGGTGGATTGCTTGTTTACGGTATCCCGAATTTTAAATTACCAAAGGACGTATGGCAGGAAAAATGGGAGGAGTTTGAACGTGCCGGCGTAAAATTTTCGCCAAACACTTACATCGGAAAAGACAAAACCATTGACGATTTATTTAAAGATGGTTTTGAAGCTGTGTTCATTGGCGTGGGTTCTGAAATTGATGCGAAAATGGAAGATGCGCCCGGTACAGATTTGCCCGGTGTCTACGAAGCTACAGATTTTCTCATCCGCGGAAATGTCGATCCTGATCTACTCCCTGAAGGCATGCGCCAACCGCTTGAAATCGGCAAGCGCGTTGTCGTTATCGGTGGCGGAGATACGGCTTCCGATTGTCTGCGGACTGCGCTTCGACTGAGCGCGGAGGATGTCACTTGTTTGTATCGCCGTACGGAAAAGGAAATGCCCGGCGGAAAAAAAGACCGGCAAATGGCGCGGGAAGAAGGCGCAAAATACCGCTTCCTTACGCAACCGGTGAAATTCATCGCAGGCGCGGACGGCAGACTCGCGGCCGTCGAGTGTATTGAAATGAAACTTGGCGAACCAGATGCAAAAGGCCGCCGCAAACCTGTTCCAGTGGAAGGCTCAAACTTCAGCGTCGCAGCAGATACTGCCATTCTCGCGCTCGGTTATTGGCCAGACCCCATCCTGAGTAAAACCACAGCAGGGCTGGAAACCCATGATTGGGGTTTGATAAGTGTGAAAAATAAATCTACAGGCGAAACATCCCGCCCAGGCATATTCTCCGGTGGTGATTGTGTCACAGGTCCAGACCTGGTCGTGACTGCCATGGTGGGTGGCAGAAAAGCTGCCTTGGCGATTGATGGATACTTAAAGAATAAGGAATAACCTGTTATGAGGGCAGGCTGCAAAGAAGGGCGAGGCTGAACGGTCTCGCCCTTCGCTTTTGTTATAATCCAACTCATGTTCAAATACATCCTCCGAGGACTTGAAATCACATTTGCCCTTATCGTCCTCACAATGATCACGGAGTACAGCAATCCATCCCTCACGCATCCCACTGAAAAGATACGCACATATACACGTCAGGTGGAATTCAATTACATTTCGTGGATGTCCAATGCTTTAATCATCAAACTGCGCGCGGCTTCTGTGGGCATCCCATATACACTTGACCAATCATCACAAAAACAGATCGTAAACGAGTATTTACGCGCCACCCAATTCATTCTCGATAAAGAACAACTGCTCGCCCAAATCTACGCAGATGCCGCGCTCACAGACAAGAACCTTGCATCCGAATCATTGCGCGGCGAGCTTGCGAAGCTATACTTCATGCAGAGTGAACTTGCGCCGCTGGCGGAAGCGGTATTACAAGAGCAGGTTAGTCAGATCCTGGCAGAGATCGAACTGACATCTGCCGGACAGCCCATGCCGAACGTATGGTATCACTCTACCCCGCTGCCAAAGGCTCTGATCGTTTCTCCACGCAGCCATATTGAACAAATTGCAAATATCTCAGTTAACACAGACCTGAAGGTTGATGAACAAGCTGCGCTTGAAAACAATGTAGATCACGGACTCAATACATCCTCATTGGTTGTGAACATCGGAGGTGTTGGGGTTTACCCAACCATGGTCATGCGCACAACAAACTTAAACTGGATGGTCAACACCATCGCTCATGAATGGATCCACAATTATCTGACACTGCGTCCTCTTGGATTTTTATATGACAATACGCCTGAACTTCGCACGATGAATGAGACCACAGCCTCCATCGCCGGAGATGAAATCGGGGCGCTCGTTGTTGAGCGGTTTTATCCTGAATTGATATCCGCTTCGCCCTTGACACTTCGACCTCGCTCAGCCCAGACCTTGAGCCTGGTCTCTGCTCCGATTGACCACCCCGAACCTGGAGATTTTTTGCGCCCCCCCTTTGATTTCCGCGCAGAGATGCACGAAACACGTGTTTTCGCAGATGCTCTGCTTTCCGAAGGAAAGATCGAAGAAGCGGAAGCGTACATGGAGGCGCGCCGCCTGATATTCTTGAAAAACGGATATTTGCTGAGGAAACTCAACCAGGCTTATTTTGCATTTCATGGAGCGTATGCCGATCTGCCCGGCGGCGCAGCGGGCCAAGACCCCGTCGGTCCCGCTGTGCGAGCATTACGCGCCCAGAGCGAATCACTCGCAGACTTCGTCAACACCATGTCGTGGATGTGGAAATATGAACAATTACAGAAAGTGGTAAACCAATAGCAGATGTCATTGCGAGGAGGATGCAATTCCCGACGAGGCAATCTCCGCGCAATAAAAGAGACACACAAAAAATGAAACAAATACTATTGATATTGTTATTATCCGTTGCAGGAATCTTTATTCTTAGCGGTTGCGCAGGCAAAACAGAAACGCCACTCTTGCCTGCCCTGATCGTTGAAAACCCGATCATTATGGACACACCGACTTCCGTAATCGGATGCTCGGTAAAATTCGCCGAGGTGGAACCAACCTCAGCACCCAGTTCTGCCTCCCTCATTCCTCCCGTCAGCGCGGCGGACTTTTCGTTGGGGACTGCTGACGCGCCAGTGACCCTTGTTGAGTACTGCGAGTTTCAATCACAAGGTTGCGCGAGCATGGCAAATGTTGTCATGGAATTGTTGAAGAATCATGCCAGCCTGCGCTTCGTTTTCCGCCCATTGCCATTGATCGGCATCCTCAATAAATCTGACAAAGCAGTTCTTGCAGCGCTTGCGGCAGATGAGCAAGGTCAGTTTTGGGTGATGTATGACATATTGTTCACAAAATATAATGAGTGGGCGGATTTAAGTCCAAGCGAATTTAATGCCTGGGTTGTGCGAAATGCTACCAGTGCAGGCATGGATGGAGACCAACTCACTGCGGCGATAAAGTCTGATAAAACGACGACCAGAATGATGTCCATGTATGAAGCGGCCAAGCAATTAAGTATCCCGGCAATTCCATTGGTTTTTATCAATGGTAAGCTCCAGCAATCCTACGTGCTTGATTATCAAAACATGAGCGACACGATCGGCTTGATCACGTTGGGACAGAAACAATTTACCGAGTGTCCGCCATTTGATATTGACCCTTTGAAACAATATATTGCCACGATCAAAACGGACAAGGGGGATATCGTGATCGGATTATTTCCGGACAAGGCGCCGTTGGCCGTAAATTCTTTTGTGTTTCTTGCGCGGGCAGGTTGGTTTGACGGCGTGACATTTCATCGTGTCATCCCCGGCTTTGCCGCGCAGGCCGGCGACCCAAGCGGCACAGGCCGAGGCAATCCCGGTTATTTATTCAACAATGAGATTAGTGATTTGAAATTTGACAAACCCGGACTGATAGGCATGATAAACTCAGGGCCGGACACAAATGGCAGTCAGTTCTTTGTCACATTCGCGCCGGCTCCCCAACTGGATGGCGGCTACACCATCTTTGGGCAGGTATTAAAGGGATTGGATGTAGCCGAGCAATTGACGCCGCGCGACCCAGACCAGGTCCCGTTACTGCCGCCGGGCGATCAGATCATCAGAGTAACGATCGAAGAAAAATAATGCAAACCAATAAGACTCACTGGGCTTCCATCCTGGCATTGGTCGTATTTTGTTTTAGCACATTGTCTCTGCTATTGATCGCATTCATTTTGGGGATAAGTTCCTTATTCAGTCTCTTTTCAGAGGGTGGCGACGCCGCTGCAAAAATGATCGGCGCATTTGCCTTGGGTTTTGAATCACTGGTTTTACTCGCATGTTCATGGTTTGCGTTTCAAAAAACAATGCGGCGGGAGCAGGCTGACCTGCCATTCGATTTCCCCTTTGTCAGTTGGCAAATTTTCGCAGTCATCGGAGTTGTGATTATTTCTGTGACGCTCGGTAGCATCGTGATAGCCACAGAGATCACCTGGCTGGGATGGTTCGCGCTCCCTGTATTAACTTTGCTCGTCATCTTACCGCCCATTTGGATACTTTTTGGGCTCGGCACAAGTGGTCTCGAGATCGGTGCGCGCTGGCGCTTTTTTGCAATACTTGGCCTGAGTATGACCGTGGCGCCTGTACTCATAGTCGCTCTCGAAATCATGCTGGTGCTGGGAATCGTGGTTGGCGCGGCAATTCTGATCGGGATCACACAACCTGAATTGCTTCAACAAATATCCGATCTTATTAACCTAATCGAATTCGAAACAGATCAGCAATTGATTCTGAATTTGCTCGCGCCTTACGTTAGCAACCCGGTCACCATTGCCGCCGGCATTGGGTATATTGCCATCATCGTGCCATTAATAGAAGAGCTATTGAAACCACTGGCGGTTTTGTTCTTTGCGAAGAAGATTGAATCTCCGGCACAGGGATTTGCGTTGGGCATGTTAAGCGGCGCGGGCTTTGCCTTGGTTGAAAGCCTGAACGCAAGCGCAGGCAGTGCGATCAACTGGCCTGTTGTCGTTAGCGTACGCGCCGGCACAAGTCTTTTGCATATGACCGCCTCGGGGCTGGTTGGCTGGGGCACCGTCTCAGCCTTTCATGAAAAACGGGTTGGACGGTTCTTTGCCGCATATTTTGCAGCTGTCTTAATTCACGGCTTGTGGAATGCCTGCGCCGCTGGAGCAGGTCTCTCAGCCATCGGCGAATCCATTGGGAAACCCGAATGGCTGTCCAATTTTGCCCCCGCCTTGTTATCCGGATTGCTCGTTCTTGGCATCGGGATGTTCGCTGTCCTGCTCCGATCCAATCGACAACTGAGAAGCGCGCCTATCGTCCTCTCAACTAACAAACAGGATAGTTCAGACCTCCCTGGTGAATAAAAAAACACGCACATCCATTTGGATATGCGTGCGTAAAATCAAAAATAAAAGTTATAAGGCTGCCACAGCCTTATCATACAACTGGTGTCTGAGAAAATCTATATCTTTTCGGACACGACCATCGCCATTTTTGTATTGGTCTTTTATCTTGTCGAAAGCAGACATGACAGTGGAATGATCGCGCCCACCCAATGTCTCACCAATCTGGGGAAATGAGATTTTGGCCTCTTCGCGTAATAAATACATCGCGATTTGACGAGGATGCGCCACCTCTTTTGTGCGGTCACGTCCCATAAGTTTTTCAATCGACAACTTATAATACTCGGCTACCTGGGTAACTATTTTATTTGGTTCGATATCACTACGGGATGGCAGAAGGTCAGATAATGCCATTTCCACGAGGCTGGGAGTGAGGGCAGATCCGCTTAAGTCCGCAAAAGCAATGATTCGATTCAAGGCGCCTTCAAGTTCACGGATATTGGATTGCACTTGTTTCGCAACACTTTCAAGGATTTCATCGGAAATATGCCGTCCGGTGCGTTCTGCCTTGGAGCGCAAAATGGCAAGGCGGGTTTCAAAATCGGGAGCTTGAATATCTGCGCTTAAGCCCCACTCGAAACGGGAACGCAGACGTTCTTCCAGGGTGATCAGTGACTTGGGGGGACGATCAGACGATACAATGATCTGTTTATCCTGTCCATGCAGGGTGTTGAAGGTGTGGAAAAATTCCTCCTGCGTGGATTCCTTGCCTGCGATGAATTGAATATCGTCCACGAGCAAAACATCTGCAGAGCGATATTTTTCGCGGAAAGCCTGGGTGGTGTGGGTACGAATGGCGGTGATCATGTCATTCGTAAATTCTTCGGATGAAACATATAAAACGTTGAGGCCGCTGGCGTGACAGGCGTTACCGATGGCATGTAATAAGTGAGTTTTGCCAAGTCCCACACCGCCGTAGAGGAAAAGCGGATTATACGCACGGGCAGGTTTTTCTGCCACAGCCAAACAAGCCGCATGGGCAAGGCGATTGCCAGAGCCAACGACATATGTATCAAAGGTATAGCGCGGATTGAGGGACATATGGCGTGGTTTTGGCTCGGGCGGCGTTATTTCAATGGAAGATGCATCACGCTCTGCGTCAGGGTTAGAAAATGAGACGGTTTCGTCAGACTGCGAGACAACAAACTTTACCGATACGTTTGAATTGAGGATTTCGATCAGTAAGCGGCTGACATTCGTCGCAAGGCGGTTTTCGAGCCAGTCACGCGCGTAAGCATTACGAACGCCAACGGTAATGACTCCATTTTCGTAAACCAGGGGACGCGTATCCCGCACCCATGTGTCGAAGGAAGCGCGCGGCATTTCCATTTGAAGTTGTGCGAGTACTGATTGCCAAGCCTGCTCTGCGTTCATAGGCATTCCTCTATGTGATGTTTTGTGAATTTTAGAGTGTACTGAACTAGCCCGCCTTGATCGCGGCTTAGTAAATGCATAAAACAAATTTTCTTCTAAAGTTTCTTACAGGGATTCGGATGCCTGAGGCAAGCGTCCTTTATATCAGCGTGCATATATTCTAGCAGATACATTGAAATGATAACAGGCGTTAGACCTACGTTAAGTTAAAAAGATGTGTTTTATTAAGGTTTGTATATGTTAAAGGATCATTTCGCATTCAATCATCACCACGCTTTTGTTTAGAACAGGTGTTTCAGCCAGTAACGCCCACATCCACGCCCCAGCCCCCCCATATATGGGCATGAAGGGCAATTTTAGGGCCTGCAGGATGTATCCATCTTAAAAAATACTAATGTAATACTTTTTTGTTTCATCAATAATGAGACACGAGTTCCTGTGATTCATTTCGCAATGATTCATTGATTCGCATGATTTATTGTTTAATGGCGCGAGGAACCCAGACAAGTATGGTCGTTCCATCTCCATTTGCTGATGAAATATCAATATCACCACCGACTGAATGTGCGCGAGTTTGCATATTCGCGAGTCCATGTCCAATGGAAGTTATTATTTGGTCCAGATCAAAACCTTTCCCATCGTCATGGATCTCCAATAAGACGCGTTCATTGGTCATCCAGAGTGAAACCTGCACTTTTCTTGCCTTTGCATGTTTGGCAACATTGGCTAAAGCTTCCTGGCAGATGTGAAATAAGGCCAATGACTGCGCATGTGGAGGATCTTTTAGCTCATCAGGATCATTAAAGGTTACCTCAGAGAAGGTATTGGCGCGATATTCAGCAATCAGGCGTCTAATCCCCTTTAACAAGCCTTCATTGCCAAGTTGACGCGGCCTCAGATCAAGAATATAGGCGCGGATATCCCGAATCGCCTGGTTTAAGCCATCGATGGCCTGGTGGATTCGTTCCTTGGCACCTCCAGCGTCTTCATTCAGGGTGAGTTTCGCCCCTTCCAGCGCCAACCCCACCCCATAAATGGACTGAATGATGCCATCATGCAAATCCATGCCGATGCGGTCACGTTCTTCAAGCACAGCCAATCGGCGAGCATTGGAATGCAAACGCGCATTCTCAATCGCAAGCCCGGCCCAGGTACCAACTGCAACTAGCATTTGAACATTTCTTTCATCCAACGGTTCCCTGGCGCGGGTGGCAACACTCATCACACCCATGAGGTTTTCCCCTGAAAGCAGGGGGATACAAGCAAGTTGTTGAAAACCCGCCTCCACAACAGCATTACGTAAAAAGTTCGTATCACTCGGAAGGTGCCTGCCAATTATAGGCTTGCGACTCATTGCAACAAGCCCAGGGTATCCCTCGCCTACGGAAAAAACATTGCGTGTCCAAAATGCCTCGGCGGCTTGCCCGCGATGTAAGACCATACGCAGTGTGGTTTTGTCTTCTTCCAATAAAAAGATATCGCCTGCTTCCACTTTCATGTAGTTCATCACAAGCCCGAGGGTCTTGTTAAGAATCTCATCGAGTTCCAGGCTCGAGGTCAAGGTGGATGCGATGCCGTTGAGCAGTCCCATGTCCACGTTGCGGCGAGTCAGCGCGAGGTCGCGTTCCTTCATCTGCTCGTATAATCGCGCATTCGTGATGGCAGTAGCGGCGTACGCGGCCAGCATTTGAATGATCATTTCGTCGTCCGCGTCAAATTCGGATGCGCCTATTTTTTCAGTAAGATAGATCTGCCCCAACTGTTTATCCCCTGAGCGAATCGGAACACCCAGGAACGAGGTCATTTTTGGATGATGCGCGGGGAAACCCACCGAGCGCGGATGCTCCGAGATCACGGGAACGCGTAAAGGATATTTGGCATCCATTAATTCCCCGAGTAAACCACGCCCCACAGGGGGGTGGGCAATTTTTTTAACTTGAGCGTCTGTCATGCCAACAGAAACAAATTGCTTGAGTTTGCCTTCATCATCCAGAACCCCCAGCGCAGCATAACGCGCATCTGCCTGCTCGCAAGCCGTGGATGCAATTCGCTCAAGCAAGGTCTCAAGCGAAACATCCTTTACCAATTCCAAACTTGCGCGATGAAGCGCAAATAATCTTTCCTGTAATTGTTCGCGGGTGAGGAGCATACAGACATTATAATCAATGAAATGCTTTTTGATAGCATTTGAAAGAAAGCCAAATCTATACTTGGAAACAAAATGACAAATTCACGTATCTCTGGATTTTACAACCTGACCCTCGAAGAACGCCGCGCCAAACTTGCGGACGCTGCGGATCGGACTCCCGAAGACCTGCTCCCGTTTACTACAGGCGGACTCTCCGCCGAATCAGCTGACCACATGATCGAAAATGTGATCGGCATGTATGCGCTGCCATTAGGCATCGGCTTGAACTTCATGGTCAATGGACGCGATGTGCTCATTCCCTTTGTAATAGAAGAACCATCGGTTGTAGCCGGCGCCTCTTTCATGGCAAAACTGGCCCGCGCAGGCGGTGGATTTACAGCCACCACCAGCGAGCCGTTGATGATCGGACAAATGCAGCTCATCAACGTGGTCAACATGAATGAAGCGCGGCTGAAGATCTATGAGCACAAAGCCGAGTTACTCGCAACAGCAGATGCAATCGACCCCATCCTGAAAAAATTCGGCGGCGGCGCGCGTGACCTTGAAGTCCGCATGATCGAAGATTCCGCCATCGGATCGTTCATCGTCATTCATCTCATTTATGATGTGCGGGATGCAATGGGCGCGAACGCAGTCAACACAGCCTGTGAAAAACTCGCCCCGCAAATCGAAGCCATCACAGGCGGAAAAGTTCATCTTCGCATTTTGTCCAACCTGGCTGACCGCAGAATCGCCCGCGCGCGTTGTACCATTCCAGTCAGTGAATTAACTATCGGATTTGAATCCTTCAAAGGTGAGACCGTGCGCGATGGCATCATCGCCGCCTGGGCCTTCGCGGCAACAGATCCCTACCGCGCTGCGACCCACAACAAGGGCATCATGAACGGCGTGGACTCAGTTGTCATCGCCACAGGCAACGACTGGCGCGCCATCGAAGCGGGCGCACATGCCTATGCGGCTCGTTCCGGCAAATATACTTCCCTCTCCACCTGGGGCAAGGACAGGGATGGCAACCTCGTTGGCACGCTCGAAATGCCGATGGCGGTGGGAATCGTCGGCGGCGCGACCAAAGTCCACCCTGCCGCGCAAGCCGCGGTCAAATTGATGGGAGTAAAAACCGCATCTGAACTTGCCGAAATCATCGTCTCGGTGGGACTCGCCCAAAATATGGCAGCGCTACGTGCTTTAGCCACCGAAGGCATCCAACGCGGACACATGTCGCTGCACGCACGTCAGGTCGCGATTGCGGCAGGCGCAAGTGGTGAGCTGATCGAAAAGGTCGCCGCGCAGATGGTGGCGGAGAAGGTTGTGAGAGTGGATAGAGCGGAAGAGATTTTGAAGGGAATGCGAACTTGACGAAAAACTGAAAAGGTATATACTTTAAATATATACCAAAGGAGACGAAATGGAAACAGCAAAACTCTTTCAAAATGGAAAAAGTCAAGCAGTGCGGCTTCCCAAGGAATTCCGCTTTGGAAGTGATCGTGTTTATATCAAAAAGGTCGGCAACGCGGTTGTTCTTCTTCCCTACCAAACGCCCTGGGACACCATGCTTGACAGCCTTTCGCTTTTTTCAGCAGATTTCATGGTCGAACGAAACCAACCTCCCACTCAAAATCGGGAGGCTGCGTTTTCATGAAATACATGCTGGATACGAATATCTGCATCGGCCTGATTCGTCAAAAACCGCAAAAACTCATCCAACGATTGACTCATTGCGAGCCAGGCGAAGTCGGCGTTTCAAGTATCACTATCGCTGAATTGGCGTTTGGGGCAAACAAGAGCAATCAAGTTGAGCAGAATTTATCCGCTTTGGACCAGTTCCTTCTTCCCGTTGAAGTTGCAGATTTCGATCAACGCGCTTCAGCTGCCTACGGGATTGTGCGCGCGTACCTGGAGCGCGAAGGCAAGGTGATCGGTTCAATGGATATGCTAATTGGCGCGCACGCATTAAGCCTGGACACAATTCTGGTCACAAATAATGTGGATGAATTTCAGCGCATCCTAAAATTGAAGATCGAAAATTGGCTGGCGTGAAAAACAGAACGCGCCACACTTCCCATCTACCGGCGGGAAAGGCCAGGGTGAGAGAGAAATGACTAACGAATCTCTCCTCTGGCAGGTACGCGCCTTCGTCTACTAACAGTTTGCGGATACCACTTACCCACCAAGCGTGGACGAGACCGCGAATCATTTCAATATCAGCAATGAAGAAGCTGGCGAGATTTACAAGGAATTACACAATCGCCACGCGCTTTTTCTAGAGCCAGAGACCTTGACGATCCGTATGGCAAACCCGTTCTCCGGGATTTCAACGGACTTTCGAGTCCATGCGAATGGCAGGACTTATTACGCCAACTGCGCCTGGGACATGCTCGGCATCTCCGCCGTGCTGCATTGTGACGCGGTTATTGAAGCAGTTTGCACCGAAAGCAACAAGACAGTTCAATTGGAAGTTAAGAACTCACCTTACGCAGTTTTAGCGTAAACTTGACAGATGAAAAACGGCAAACTCCTTGATTTGTACAGCGACTACCTGATTAGTGCCTTTGGACAAACAAGCGCAACGGGATTATCTTCACTTCTCAACGGCGAAGTTAGCCATGACCAGACGCAACGGTGGCTGGCAGGCGAGAAGCAAACC
>Ga0194127_10000872_pt1 | contig 46860 bp, 34 predicted proteins | sample TA2KigC100mmetaG_FD_148624 | JGI IMG/M metagenome (GOLD analysis project Ga0194127, IMG submission 148624) | Freshwater microbial communities from Lake Tanganyika, Tanzania - TA2015036 Kigoma Deep Cast 100m | ecosystem: Environmental > Aquatic > Freshwater > Lake | place: Tanzania: Lake...
CGCCGACGCTCGGATCGAGGCCGGGCCTGACGGCGGCGAAGAAGGCGTCGCGGAAGCCCTCGGGCGGCGTGGTGGTCCAGCCGCCGACGAACGCCAGGGTCGTGAGCTCCGAGTCGTCGTCGACGCCCAGGGCCAGGCACGAGGCCTCGTCGTTGGTGCCGGTGCCGAAGGTGTAGAGCCACTTGAGGACCGGCGGGGGACCGGGCGGCTCGATCGTGGACGGGAGGTGATACCGCGCGACGAAGAGGTCGCGCCCGCCCTGATGGTTGGGGGGATACACGGGGTCCCCTCCGGGGTTGAAGTTGGTCAGGGGGTGGTCGAACCAACCGGCGACGATGATGTCCTGCGTGCGTTCGTCGATGGCCAGGGCGGTGATCCGCTGGTTCCCGCGGTCGCCGATGGCGAACGCACGCCGCGTGTCGCCGGTGGGCCGCTCGAGCACGGCGACGAAGGCGTCCTCGGAGTCCGACACCAGCACGAACGGGCCGAATTGCGCCGTGCCGGAGAAGACGCCCGCGACCACGACCTTGCCATGCACGTCGGAGAGCGGCTCGGCCGAGGTCGCGCACCAGCGTGCCTGGCGACCGGCGGCGACCGCCAGGGCCGTGCTGGTCCCGCCCGTGAACGCCGTCACCCACGCCGCCTGAGCCGAGCCCCCGGGGCACGCGCCGTTCACCTCGTTGATCTTGGCGACGAAGGCCTGATCGTCCGGGGCGAGCCCCGGCGGCGCGAGAACGCCGAAGTCGACGAGCCCCTTGTAGCGCCCGACGACATACGCCATCGCGGGTGGGGTCGACGGCTGCGAGAACTCGCTCGACACGTCGGCCAGGGCCAGGGCCCGCGACACCACCGAGTTGGCGCCCGCGCCCTCCACCATGAACTGCACCGTCCAGCACTCGACCCCGAACTTGTCATACTTCTTGACGAACGTCATCGGCACCATCTCCTCGCTCGCGTTCGGCAGGTCGAGCGTGGTGCCGGTCCAGATCACCGAGCCGTCGTTGGTCACCGCGATCCCCCGCCCTTCGTCATTGAACACCGTGCCGAACGAACTGCCCCAGGCGTGCGTGTACCCCGCCGGCTGCTGGGCCCGCGCGGCGGCCGTCACCTCGGGATGCTGCATCACGCTCCACATCAGCAACAGGCCCACGAAGGACATCAGGATTCTCTTACGATCCGGTGGGCGAGGGGGCGAGGGGGCGAGGGGGCAAGTGGGCGAGTGGCGAGGGGGGAGGACAGGCGGGACGCCTGTCCCGCCGGGGGCTGGGGGCTGAGGGCGCGTGCCTGGTTCCGGATTCGCGGTGGCATGTTCACGAGTGGTCTCCTTGGGTATGTCGGCGGCGTGCCGCCGACGCTCCCGGTCCTACCGCCAGGTCCCCCTATAGGTTGCCCGAATCCGAAGCGATTGTCAAGGGGAATACCAGGGCGGGGGCTCCGGGCGATGGACCCGCGTGGTTCCCCCGGGGGGCATCGTGGGGCCGCGGAGGCGGATTCCGGGGCCCCGGCCCGTTCTTCCTATACTCGCCCCCGCGCCGCGGACCGGCCCTTCGGCCCGCGGCGGGCCAAAGGGAAAGGGGTCTTTGTGGCAGAGCGTCACTTCGACATGGTTGTCATCGGCGGGGGCCCCGGGGGGTACGTCGGCGCCATCAGGGCCGCGCAGCTGGGGTACAAGACCGCGATCGTCGAGCGGGCCAAGCTGGGCGGCGTGTGCCTGAACTGGGGTTGCATCCCCTCCAAGGCGCTGCTCTCCAACGCCGAGTTGATGGAGAAGGTGCGCGACCAGGAAGCCTGGGGCCTGAAGATCGGCGGGCCCGTCGCGTTCGACTGGGGCAAGGTCATCGGGCGTTCGCGCGACGTCGCCGCCAAGCTCAACAAGGGCGTCGAGTTCCTGATGAAGAAGAACAAGATCGAGTTCATCACGGGCTCGGCCAAGATCGTGTCGGCCCGCAGGGGGAGCAGCCCCTGCCGCGTCGAGATCGCCGACTGCCAGGTTCAGGAGGAGCGCACCGACGCTCCCGCCAGGCCCGCCGACAAGCCCCGCGAGACCATCACCGCCTCCAACGTCCTCGTCGCCACCGGCTCCGTCGCCCGCGACCTCCCCTTCGCCAGGTTCGACGGCGACCGCATCTGGGGCGCCCGCGAGGCCATGTTCAACAAGGAACAGCCCAAGCGGCTCATCGTCGTGGGGGCCGGCGCCATCGGCATGGAGTTCGCGTACTTCTACCACGCCTTCGGCACCAAGGTCACCGTCATCGAGATGATGCCCCGCATCCTCCCCGTCGAGGACGACGACGCCTCCGCCGCCGTCGAGAAGGTCTTCAGGAAGCACGGCATGGACATCCGCACCTCGGCCACCACGCTCGCCGTCGAGAAGAGCGGATCGGGCGTCAAGGTCACGGCGGCGCCCGTCGTCGCCGGGGCGGGCGGGAAGATGGTGCCCGACGAGTCGAAGAGGGAAGTGCTCGAGGCCGACCGCGTGCTGCTCGCCGTGGGCGTCAGGGGGCGCTTCGACGGGCTCTTCGACGCCTCCCTGGGGCTGGCCGTCGAGCGCGACCACGTCAAGACCGACTTCCGCCCGCAGAACTGGGACGGCCCTGGCACCGGCACCACCAGCGAGCGTGTCGATTACAAGACCAACCTGCCGGGCGTCTACGCCATCGGCGACGTCATCGGCCCGCCCTGGCTCGCCCACGTCGCCAGCGAGGAGGCCATCATCTGCGTCGAGAGGATCGCCTGGCGCGACGGCAAGACCGAGCAAGGCAAGAAGCTCCACGAGCCCATCCCCATCGACTACACCGTCATCCCGGGCTGCACCTACTGCCACCCGCAGGTCGCCAGCGTGGGCTTCACCGAGCGCAGGCTCAAGGACAGGGGGCTCAAGAAGGGCGAGGACTACGCCGTGGGCCTCTTCCCCTTCTCCGCCCTGGGCAAGGCCATCGCCACGCGGCACACGGACGGGTTCTGCAAGATCATCCGCGGGCTGCCCCGCGGCGAGATCCTCGGGGCCCACATCGTGGGCGACCAGGCCACCGAGCTCATCGCCGAGATGAGCCTGGCCCGGCGACTGGAGGCGACGACCGAGGAACTCATCTGCACCGTGCACGCCCACCCGACGATGCACGAGAGCATCCACGAGGCGGCCCTGGCCAGCGAAGGACGCGTGATCAACTCCTGACGCCCTCTCCGGGGGAGGGGTGCCCCTCCGCTCGCCCGCGGCACGGGCGGGACGTGGATGTTCGGGGTTGACTTCCGCGCCGTTTTCTGTAGCCTTGGGGCTGCGCATTCCATGAGGGTCGCCGCTCCCATCCTCGCGCTCGCCGCCGTCGCCGCCGCCGGGCAGCCGACGCTGACCTACGTGTCGCAGCGACGGTACGTCGAGCTGGACGGGTTCCGCATCGCGGCGCCCGGGTTCGGCCCGTTCGAGGCGGTGCTCGACCACGCCGGGGCCCCCGGCGCTCCGACGTCCTCCTGCCGGCAGGAGTCCGTGCTCGAGCCGTCGATGCTGATCATCAACGGCAACGCGTACGGGCTCTCGGTGAATGGGCAGGTGGTCCCCGCCGAGAGCGTGTTCGACGTGGTGTTCGACCTGCCCGAATCGGCGAACCTCCGCGTCGTCGCCCTGTTCGGTCGCGACGAGGCGCTCTTCGACATGTACGACCAGGCCGGGGAGGCCGTCCTGCGCCTGCCCCGCAACCGCCCCCACAGCGCGCTCTTTGCGCTCCGGGCCGGGCGGTACCGGGCCGGCGCGTTCGCCCGCGTGACCCCCTCCAGCGTCCTGCTCCGCGGCGGGATGTTCAGCGTCACGCTCACGTTCGCCTGCCGCGCCGACATGAACGTCGACGGCGGAGTCGACTTCAACGACGTCCTCGAGTTCCTCAACGCCTACGCCGCGCTCGACCCGCGGGCCGACGTCAACGAGGACGGGGCCGTCGACTTCACCGACTTCGTCGCCTACCTGGACCTCTTCAACGCCGGGTGCTGATCCGGGTATGCTGGCGGCATGAACCGCACCGCCGCCCTCCTGCTGCTGGGGCTGTCGCCCGCCCTCGTCGCCTGTTCCTCCGCGCCGCCGACGCCCGACGCCGAGATCGTGCGCACGCGCGACGAGTTCCTCGACCAGTCCGCCCGCACGGGGCGCTTCCGCTTCGGCAGGCCCGCGGGCATCACCCCCACGCCCGACGCCCGCTCGGTGCTCTTCCTGCGCTCCGCCTCGGGACGGTCGGCGGCCCAGGACCTGTACGAGTTCGACGTCGGTGCGCGCGCCGAGCGCGTCCTCCTCACCGCCGCCCAGCTCCTGGGATCGGGCGAGGAGACGATCTCGCCCGAGGAGCAGGCGCGGCGGGAGCGGGCCCGCATGGCAAGCCGCGGCATCTCGTCCTTCTCGCTCTCCAAGGACGGTTCTCAGGTCCTGGTGCCCCTCTCGGGTCGGCTGTTCCTGTTCGACCGGACGGCGCGCACGACGCGCGAGATCGGCTCGCCCGACGCCGGCCCGCGCCTCGACGCCCGCCTCTCGCCCGACGGCGGGAAGATCGGGTTCGTGCGCGCGGGCGACCTGTGGATCTTCGACCTGGCCTCCAGCCGCGAGTGGCGGCTCACCCAGGCCTCGGGCGACACCACCTTCGGCGAGGCGGAGTTCGTCGCCCAGGAGGAGATGGGGCGCACCGGCGGCTACTGGTTCAGCCCCGACGGTCAGCGCGTCTGCTACCAGGGGACGGACCAGGCGAAGGTCGAGCTGCTGCACATCGCCGACCCGCGCAAGCCCGAGCGGCCCGGGCAGAGCTGGAAGTACCCGCGGGCGGGCACCGCCAACGCCGACGTGTGGCTGGAGATCCGCCCGGTCGTCCAGATCCCCGGGACCGCGGGCCCGCCCGTGCGGGTGGAGTGGGACCGGGCCGCGTTCCCCTACCTGGTCCGCGTGAACTGGCCCGAGCACGGGGCCTTCACCATCACGGTGCAGAACCGCGGGCAGACCCGGCTGGTCGTGCTGGGCGTCGACCCCGACTCCGGCGCGACGCGCCCGCTCCACGAGGAGACGGACGCGGCGTGGGTGAACATCGACCAGGCCGTGCCCCGCTGGCTGCCCGACGGTTCGGCGTTCCTGTGGACCAGCGAGCGCTCGGGCTGGAAGCGGCTCGAACTCCGCGGGCCCGACGGGGCCCTGGTCCGCCACGTCACGCCCGAGGGGCTGGGCTTGCGCGCGCTGGCGGGGGTGTCCGGCGACGGGCGGTATGCGATCGTCAGCGCCGGCGACGACCCGCTGGAGTCGCGCCTCTACCGCGTGCCGATCGCGGGCGACGGGGCGCCGGAGCCGCTCGGCGAGGGCGGGGGGTCGCACGGCGTGTCGCTCAACGAGTCGAGCACGCTGGGCGTGTTCACGCGCTCGGACCTTGCGGGCGATTCGGGGTGGAGCGTGCGGGCCCCGGGCGGGCCCGAGCTGGGCCGACTGTCGAGCGTGGGCGAGGAGCCGGTCATCCAGCCCAAGCCCGAGCTGGTGACGGTGCGTCACGACGGGCACGAGTTCCGGGCCGCGGTGGTGCGCCCGCGCGACTTCGTGCGGGGGCGGCGCTACCCGGTGATCGTGGACGTGTACGGCGGGCCGGGGTCGCAGGTGGTGACCGGCACGCGCGGGGCCTACCTCCGCGACCAGTGGCTGGCGGACCACGGATTCATCGTGGTCTCCGGCGACGCCCGCGGCACGCCCAACCGCGGTCGCGACTGGGAGCGGGCGATCAAGCACGACGTGATCACGCTGCCCATGGAGGACCAGGCGGCGATCGTCGGGGAGCTGGGGCGGCACTTCCCGGAGATGGACACGTCGCGCGTGGGCATCACGGGGTGGAGTTTCGGCGGGTACTTCTCGGCGATGGCGGTGCTGATGAAGCCCGAGGTCTTCCACGCCGCGGTCGCCGGCGCCCCCGTCACCGACTGGCACGACTACGACACGCACTACACGGAGCAGTACATGGGGCTGCCGCAGGAGAACACGGACGGGTACGCGCGCACGAGCGCGATGACCTGGGCCGGGGGCCTGCGTCGCCCGCTGCTGCTGGTGCACGGCACGGCGGACGACAACGTCTACTTCGTGCACAGCCTGAAACTGGCCGAGGCCCTGTTCCGGGCGGGGCGGGACTTCGAGTTCCTGCCGTTGCCGGGCTTTACGCACATGGTCAACGAGCCCGAGGCGTCGATCGAGCTGTCGCGGGCGACGGTGCGGTTCTTCCGGCGCACGCTGGGGCAGGCGCGGTAGGCGAGGCGTGGGCCGAGGTGGCGCGGGGCGGCATGCTCCCTGCGTTGAGGAAGCATGCGCCGTCCCACGGGCGACCGCGGCGCGGAACGCCGGGTCGTCGGGGGTCAGGGCCTGGGCGCGGTGCGGAGGCGGAGGGGGCCGGTCTGGCCGGCGCCTTCCTGGGTCACGTCGACGGCGGTGAGGCCCGGGGCCAGGTCGAGGCGTGCGGGGTGGCCCGGGTTGCCGGGCGTGTCGGCCTGGACGAAGACGACCCAGTCCTGGGGCACGGCCCGTGTCGCCAGGGCGTCGCGGTCGCCCGGGCCGATGCGCTTGCCCGGGGAGATGGCCAGTTGTTGCCCGCCCCCGGTAGCCTGGAAGATGGCGACGACGACGGGCTGGGGCGTGTGGTTGCGGACGTCGACCTGGTAGGAGGTCGTGCAGCCGGTGAGCGCACCCGCGGCGAGGGCGCCCACGATCATCCGAGTCCGTGCGTTCATGGTCACCCTCCGGGTCCAGCGGCAAGAGTATTGACGCACGGCGCGGCCCGCGGTTTCGCGCCCGGGCGTGGGGAATCGGTGCATCCAGAGCCGAGGGCGCGGGCCGTCGGGCGGGTGGCCGGAGGTCTGATCGCTGGCGCGATCGGCTCGGGAGGGGGGTCAGAAGGGGAGGTCGATGGAGAAGGTGAAGAGGCGTCGGCGGTCGGTGTCCTCGCTGAGGAGGGGGAAGCCGAAGTCGAGGGCGATGGGGACGGGGGAGAGGGCGGGGACGCGGATGCGGAAGCCGAAGCCGGCCGAGGCGCGGTAGTCCTCGAAGCCGGGGTCGAAGAGGACGGTGCCGGTGTCGAGGAAGATCACGCCGTGGAGGAGGTCGGAATAGAGGGGCCTGCGGAGTTCGGCGCCGAGGTAGAAGAGCCAGGTGCCGCCGACGGTGGTGTCGGAGGCGGCGCCGGTGTCGTTGCGGGTGCCGATGGGGGCGACGGAGCGGAAGGCGAAGCCGCGCATGGACGAGCCGCCGAGGTAGAAGCGTTCGTAGATGGGGACCTCGTCGCGTCCCTGAGGCGACCAGGCGATGCGGTTGGAGAGCGAGAGGACGGTTCGGCGTCCCAGGAAGTCCTCGGAGACGGGGACGAAGAGGTTGGCCTCGCTGGAGAGGGTGGTGAACTCGAACTCGCCGCCCAAGGCCCCCGCCTGCTCGGCGGTCAGGCGGACGGAGGTGCCGGTGGTGGGCATGATGCGGTCGTCGACGCTGGCGCGGCTGAGGCTGAGGGCGATGGAGCTGATGGCGTTGCGGTCGGCGACGGCGAAGACGTCGGTGGGCGCGTCGGCGTCGACGTTGGTCAGGTCGATGGACTCGACGCGGATGGGGACGCTGAGCGTCCAGCGCCGACCCAGGCGGCGCCCCAGCGTGAGCCGGGCCCCGTAGCGCTGCTCGTCGTAGCGCCGGAAGGTGCGGTCGCGGTAGAACGCGGTCCCCGAGCCCGAGTAATCGGTGTCGAGCAGGGTGGGGTCGGCGAGGGAGAGCGAGTAGGTCTGGATCTCGGAGCCGGGGAGGGCCTCGATGGAGAAGGTCTGGCCCGCGCCGCGGAAGGCCCGCCCCGAGAGGAAGTCGGAGAAGGAGTCCGGGGTGTCGGCGATGTCGAAGTTGCGCTGGGTGAGGGCGATGCGCCCCGTGACGCCCGAGTCGGACCCGAGGGCCCCGCCGATGGCGAACTCGCCCGTGTTGGTCTCCTTGACCTCGACGAGCACGTCGCGGTAGCCCGGATCGTCGGGGCGTTCGGGCTGGACGGTGATCTTCACGCCGTCGGGCCTGGGGTCGAAGAGGCGCAGGTCGCGCAGGGCTTTCTCGCCGCGCCGGATGGCGCCGGCGTCGACGGGGCGCTCGGGCCTGATCTCCAGCTCGCCCCGGATCACGCCGTCCCGGGTGATCTCGTTGCCCCGCACCTCGACCAAGCCCGTCTTGAACGCCCGCCCCTGGCGGATGATGAGGAGAACGTCGACGTCGGGGGTGGCGGGGTCGCGGCGCTCGCGGCGTTCGAGGCGCATGTCCGCGTACCCCAGGGCGGCGAACGCGTCCTTCACCAGGTCCACGCTCTGGTCCACGCGGTTGACCGAGTACACGTCGCCGGCCTTGACGCCCATGATCCCGGCGAGCTGCTCGGGCGCGTAGCGGCCCATCCGGTACACCGCGTACTCCTCGGGCCCGATCGCCAGGACGTGCTCGTCGGGCTTGGCGGCGGCCCGCGCGTCGCGCTCGCTCGGGAACGTGCCGCTGACCAGGTCCTCGTAGAACACGTCGACGCGCCGCAGCAGGAAGACCGGACCCTCGTCGATGACGAACGTCACCGAGGCCTCGCGCCCGTCGCGGCTGGGGCGGACGACGCGGTCGGCCCGCACCGAGAGGTGCCCGCGGTCGCGGTAGTAGTCGATCAGGCCCGCGACGTCCGACTCGAGGCGGTCGTCGTCGAGCAGGCCCTTGCCCAGCAGCCACGCCGAACGCGTCCGAACGGCGCCCCGGAGCTCGTCGGCGGAGAACGACTGGTTGCCCTCGAAGCGCACGTCGGTGACGCGGATCTTCTCGCCCTCGCGGATGCGGAGGATCACGGCGCCGGTCGACTCCAGCTCCCGCTCGTCCACCTCGACGCTCGCCAGGTAGTACCCGCTGGCCCGGTACTTGTCCTCGATGAAGCGCCCGGCCCGGTCGAGCTGGAAGCGGTCCACCGGGGTGCCCACCAGCACATCGAGGTCGGCCAGGATCTCCTGGTCGCTGAAGCGCCGGTTCCCGACCGTCTGCACCGCCGTGATGATCGGCTGGGGCGTCAGCGTGTACACCAGGTCCATCGACCCGTCGGCGAGCGTCTCGCCCGCGATGTCGATGGTGCGGAAGCGCGCCAGGCGGTTCAGGCGCGACAGGTCCGCCCGCAGGGCCTCGGCGTCGAACGCCGCGCCGGGCAGCAGCCGGAGCTGGTTCCTCGTCAGTTGCTCCAGCGCCGGATCGAGGGGTTCGAACGCCGGCGCTCCCGGAGGGGCGCCCGGCCCCAACGGACGCGGCTTGCGGAGGATGATCCGCCGGATGGGCCGCCCCTGGAACGGGCTCTGCGGCTGCGTGAGCGATTCGGCGCTGGCGACCTGGGCGGTCGCCGACGGCGCGGCGTGGAGAAGCCCGGCGGTGATCGCAAGGACCGCGACGGACGGCCAGCGGGCATGTCGGCCTAGGGGGTTCACAGGGGGGCAACGATATCGCGGCGGGCGCCCGCGTACAAACCCAGCCTCGGCATGGGGTTGCGGTCGAACATGGGCCGGTCGCAAGACCCCGCCCGCTCACGCCCCCGTGGCCCCGGCGGGGACGCGCCGGTTCGACGGCCTCAGGGGTTGCCCTCATGCCGGTCTGGCCGTATCCTCCGTCTGCGGAGCGCTTCCGGGGATTCTGTCGGGGGCGCCGCGCGATTCCGGGAGACCGACAGTGATCCGTACGGTTCGAGGCCTGAGGCGGTGGTCGCTCGCGGCGATCGCGTTGGCGTCGATCGCGGCGGGCCTGGCCGCGTCGTGGTTCGTGCTCGACGGGGCGGTGCTCGGGAGGGTGCCGACGGGTGAACTGCTCGCGGTCATCGCCATCGCCGTGTTGCCGGTGCTGACGCTGGTGTTCCTGCGCTGGGCCCCGACGCAGGCCCGGCGCGACGAACACCCCGACGCACCGACGTCGAACCACGCCGGCGCCGAAGCCCGGGCGGACGAGCGTCCGAGGCGGGCGGGGGCGTGGGGCCGGAGCGAGCGCGATTCGCGCCCGCGGACCCACGCGGGGTCGACCGGGCGGGAATCGGTGCGGCGCTGAACGGCGCGCTCTGCAACCGCCGTTGAAGAGTCTCAGGAACTCGAGGGAGTCGTTGAAGTCGAGGACGAGGTCGGCCGTGAAGTCGGCGATGCGGGCGGCGATCAGGTTGACGCCTCCGGCCGCGTACGCGTGCCTTCAAGCCACGCCCGGGCTCCCCGCTGCGTCAGGGGATCATCCGCGTTTGGTGCGGGCCGCCGCCCCCGTCTCGGAATCGGTGTTGCCTCGGAGGCCGGCGGCACTCAACCGATTGCGTGTCCCGTCTCAACAGCCCTGGATGAAGAGGTTCAAGAACGCGAGGAAGTCGTTGAAGTCCACGGCGCCGTCGGCGTTGACGTCGGCGCACGGCTCGCCCGCGTTGAAGTCGTTCATGAACGCGAGCAGGTCGTTGAAGTCGATCGTGCCGTCCTCGTTCCAGTCCGCAGGGCCGCACGCCCCTGGCCCTTGGCCCGGGCACACGCCGCAGCCGCGGAACCGCGCCAGGCCCGACGCGCCGATCGAACCGCCCACCGTCGTGAAGTTTCCGGCAACCCACAGGTCGCCGCCGAGAGCCGCGGCGCCGAACACGGAGTTGCTCGCCCCGCCCGCCAGCGGCGTCCAGGTATTGCCGACCAGCTTCGACACATACCCCGAGCCGGGCTGGGCGGTGCCGCCGAGGTAGAGGGCCGGTCCCGAGCCGTCGTTGAACGAAACCAGCGCCCACACGGCCCCGGTCAGGACCTGGCCGACCGGCGACCACGCGGAGCCGTTCCACCTGGCGACGGAGGCCTGGCCCACGCCGTTGATGAAGAAGGGCGACCCGCCCACGTAGAGCGCGGGCCCCGTGCCGTCGTCGTGGACGGCCATGGCGTTCACGGTGGTCGTGGAACTCGAAACCGAAAGCCCGGCGCCGACGTTGGACCAGGAGGCGCCGTCCCAGCGGGCGACGAGGGGCCCGGCGGCGTCGAGCGTGCCGTACCGCCCCGATGCGTAGAGCTTCACGCCCGATCCATCGTCGTGGTCGAGGATCTTGAAGACGCCGGGCGAGAATCCGGTGATGGACGTGGCGTGGGTCGCCCACGCCTCGCCGTCCCACGACGCCACGCCCACGCCCGTGACCCCGCCGATCGCGGGGAACTGCCCGCCGACGAAGAGTCGCTGCCCGCCCGGCTCGTGGCGCACGAGCATGGACCAGATGGCGTTGGGGGAGACGATGGCGGCGCCGAGGTTGGTCCAGCGCGTGCCGTTCCAGCGGGCCAGGGCCCGCGACGCCGGGGCGTTGGCCGCGTTGTCGAAGTGCCCGCCGACGACGAGTTCCTCGGCGGCGCCGGGCTGCGGGGGTCGGAACACGACGATCGAGGTCAGGAAGGCGTTGGTGCTGCCTTGGTTGATGCCGCCGCCCACGCGCGACCAGGCGCCGGTCGCCACGTCGTACCGGGCGAGGTAGCCGATGCCCTGACCGCCCGCGCTGGTGAACGACCCGCCGACGAACAACCGATCGCCCGCGCCCTCGTTCCAGAGCGCCAGCGGCTGCGCGTACCCGCCCGCGATGCCGGGCTGTCCGGGCGTGCCGTCCCACGCCGGCGTGCAGGGCTGGGCCACGACGATCCCCGCCGACAGCAAGACCGAAAGCAATGCCGTTCGCATGTGCGGCTCCATCCCCACCCCTGGGGAGCATACCACGCCACCGCCGCGGATTGGCCTGGGATTCCCGGCGCCGATAACCTGAACCATGCCCACGGAGGACGAACTGCTGGTTCAGTACCTGGGCGGGCGCGACGTGCCCTGCCCGGGCTGCGGCTACAACGTCCGCGACCTGCGCGAGCCGCGGTGCCCCGAGTGCGGCGACCGGTTGGTCCTCTCTTTGGCGCTGGCCGAACCCCGCCTGGGCTACTTCCTGGGCGGGCTCATCCCGCTGGCGATGGGCGCGGGGTTCGGCGTGTTCACGGGGGCCTGGGGGTATTCGCAGATCGGCCTCGAGCTGGAGATCGTCACGCTCCTGGCCGGCGCGGCCGTGCTCGGCTCCCTCCTCTTCGGCTGGATCAGGGGGCGGTCGAGGATCCGGCGGGCGGGCCGCATGGCCAGGTCGCTGGCACTGGCGGGCTGCTCCGCGGCGGTCGTCGCCTTCGTCGTCGTGTTCTTCCTCACCCTGTAACCAAACGCCACGCCCCGCCAAGGGAGGGTTGGCGGGGCGTGGGAACGAGCACTCACGGTCCGAGGCTCTGGAGTTGGTGGTGGTGTGATCAGCGCCGGTGGCGGCGAGCGATGAGCACGAGGCCGACACCGGCCATGGCCGCCGCGCCCGGCGCGGGGATCGGCACGATCTGGTCCTGCTTGCTGCCGTTGGAGATGCCCGCGATGTTGGCGCTCGCGCCCGTCCCGATGGCGCCGAAGAGCGTGTTGGTGATGGCGACGATCGACGACGGGAGGGCCGAGCCGTCGGTCTTCCTCGCACTGAACGCGCCGGTCGCCAGGCTCAGCCCGCCCGCACCGGCCTCGGGCGTGAAGTCGTTGATGATCTCCCAGATCGCGACCTGGAACGCCGTCGCGTAGTCGTCGGTCGTCGCCGAGGTGTGCGGGAGGGCGCCGGCGGCGGCGTACACGTCGAAGATGGCGGCGGCCCTGGCGGCGCCCATTGGCGCGCTGCCCGGCAGCGCGGAGAGCGGCACCACCGAGAACGGATGCACGCTCGAGCTCGTGCTCTGCGTCAGCTCCGAGCAGTAGGTCAGCCACTCCCCGTTGTACACCGCGTCCGCGCCAAGCCCGCCCATGATCGTGTGCTTGAGCTGCCCCGCGAACACGTTCTTGGTCGTCGATCCGAACGTCACCTTCACCGTCGAGCCCTTGCCCTTGCCGGTGTATTGCACATCCACCAGCCCGGCGTCGGCGGAACCGGCGATCCCAGCGGCGACCATCGCGACGATCATCGTGCTCCGAGACATGTCTCACTCTCCTCCTTGGACCGAGCCCGACGCCACGCCCCCTCACGCGAGAGGGCCCCAGCGTCATGGAGAAGGTGCATTACGAACGCGGCGTTGGCACTCGCCCGGGCCCCCGCCCCGGGCCGCGACGACCGGGGCACGCGGCCCGTGCGGCCTGTGAGGGACCACCCCCCGCCTCCCGCGGCGATTCCGGGGTTCTTATTGGCGCGGAGGCTTCACCCGCCGCGGGCGATAACGTCGAGCAGCGTCCGGAGCAGTCGGCGGGCGATCGGGCCGGGCGTGCCGTCGCCCACCGGGCGGCCGTTCAGCCGCGTGATCGACGTCACCATGGTGAGCGTGCCGCAGAGCATGACCTCGTCGGCACGCTCGAGCTCCGAGAGGGCGATGGGGCGCTCGACGATCTCGGGCGCCGCACGCAGGAGCAGGTCGCGCGTCACCCCCGCCAGGATCGGGACCGAGCCCAGGTCGGGCGTGGCGATCTCGACGCCCCGAGGCGTGCGCAGGGCCACGAGCGCGTTCGCGCTCGTCGACTCGGCCACGAGCGGGCCGGCCGGGGTGTCGCGGACCAGGATGGCGTCGTCGTGCCCGGCCTCGTCCGCCTCGATGCACGCCAGCACCCCGCCGATCAGCGACACGCTCTTGACCCGCCCCCTCAGCCAGCGCGTGTCGCGGAGCGTGACGCACGATTTGACCGGCGGCGCGTCGTAGGCCGAGGCGGGCGGCGTGGGCGTGCAGAACGCGAACACCGTGGGCCTGACCGCGCCGGTCAGCAGCCGGGCCCGGACGGGCTGCCCCGCCTCCGGCACCCCGCGCGTCACTTGGAAGTAGACGAACGCGTCGCGCCTCGAGTTGGCGCGGAGGACCGCGTCGGCGATCCCCGCCATGCGCCCCGCGTCGTAGGGGATCCGGCACTCGGCCAGCCCCTCGCGGAGACGCTTCTCGTGCAGGTCCATGGCGACGACGTGTCCGCCGAAGGCGCGGAGCCCCTCGTACAGCCCGTCGCCGAACAGGAACCCGCGGTCCAGCGGGCTGACCCTCGCCTGGTCGACGGGGACCATGTCGCCGTTGAGGTGGACGATCATCGGGCGGAGCGTACGTCGTCCGCCGGCCCCGCTGCGGTCGGGCCGGGGCGCGGGCCCGCGCCGGATATGCTGGGCGTGATGCTCGCGCGGATCGGCACCCTCCTGCTCGTCGCCACGCTGGGCTGGTCCTGCGGCACCGCGTCGGACGCCCCGCCCGTGCGGCGCTCCGAGGTGGGGCCGCGCGACTCGGCGCGGGCCGACGCGCTGCCGGGCCGGGCCGTGGTCGTTCCGCTGACGGGGCGCGCCTGGGCCGACGACGCGTGGTTCCGCCCGGGAGCCGTGCTCGAGGCGCGGTTCGACGACGGGTCGATCGGCGCCGCCCGCGTGGTGCGGGCGGGCGTCGATCCGGGGTCCGGGCTCACCGCCCCGGACCGGGCCGCCGCGTGGTGGCTGGCGTGGCCCGGGCGCTGGGAGGTGACCCGCGCCGACGGGGCCGACGCCCCCGTCGGGGTGTGGCTCCTGGTGATCGACGCCCCGCCGCCCGACGCCGCTCGCGTGACCCTCGGCGGGCGGACCCTCGCGCTCGACCCGCTCGCGCTGCCGAAGCGGGCGCCCGCGGCGTGGGCGCCGCCGTTCGTCCACGACACCTCGGCCCAGCCCCTCGCCGCGGCCCTCGCCCTGGAAGCCCGGGGCCCGCTGACCCGCTGGAGGTCGCGGTGGGTCACGCGGGGGCTTCGCGCCATCGCCGACGCCGAACAGGCGCCCGATCGCTTCGAGGACCCGCTGCTGGAGGCGCTTGCGGACCTCACCGAGTCGCGGGTCGCGGCGGCGATGGCCCGGCTGGAATCGCTCGACGCGGGGCTCGCCGGGCGCGTGGCCCGGGCCCTGACGCTCACCCTGTCGTTCCCGGCGCGTGAATCGGTGCCGGCGTGGCCGATCGCCGACCGCGACATCGACCTCCTGCTGCACGACCTGCTCGACCGCGGCACGACCGACGACCGCGTGCTCGCGGGCGCCCGGGCTTGGCTCCGCGCCCAGCCCGACGGCTTCTCCTGGGTCGCCGACGACGCGGGGATCACCGACGGGCTCGCGGGCACCACGCTCGCCTCGGTGGGGATCGCCAACCTGTCCGAGGAAGCCCGCCCGGCGTGGATCACCTCGCCCGCGCGCGAGGCGCCGGAGATGACCCTCTGCCCGCCGTTCAGCGGGATGATGGTCACGGCGGCGGCGTGGTCGCCCGACCAGCCGGCCTCCGCCTCCGGCGCCGTCACCATCTCGCTGGGGCAGTGGCGCGCGCAGGCGCTCCTGCGGGCCGCGCCCCTGCCCGTCGCGCCGCCGGGGCTCATCGCCGGGCCCTTCCTGCACGACTGGACGCTCCCCGCCCTCCGCACCGCCGACGAGCGCTCCCTCATCCCCGATCCGGCCTGGGCCACCGCGGCGCTCCTGCACCGCGTCCCGACCGGGCCGGCTGACGCGGGCGGGCCCGCGATCGAGCGGACCGAACACGCGTGGGCCTTGCGCCTTGAGTGCTGGCGACCCGCGTCCGACGCCGCGGCGTTGGACCGCGTCACGGTCTGGATCGGGCTGACCGGGGCGCCGCTGGCCGCCATCACCGTGTCGGCCGACGGGACGGTCGACGCCTCCGGGCGGCACGCGCCCGCCGAGGCCTCGGTCGCCACGCTCACGGACCGGTGGACGGCGACGATCCGGCTCCCGCCGGATGCGATCGACGCCGACGGGGTCCTGCGACTGGGCATGGCGCGGGTCGACGGCCGTGGCGTTCGGTCCGCCTGGCCCCGCCCGCTGCTGCCCTGGTCCCCCGCCCCCGGACGCCTCGCGATCGACACCCGCGCCTGGGATCGCTAGTGGCGCGAGTCGGAAGAACGTGCACCAAGGCGCCGGCGGACGCCGCGGGTGCCACGGGCGATCCGCCCGGCGGTCGCCCGTGCCGGCGTCCGGACGGGCCTCGAACAGCCGCACGGGTCACGGGCGAAGCGCCCGATGACCCGTGGCACCCGGAGCGCTCCGTCCACGGACTTCCGACTCTCGCCACTAGGCCTACACCATCGAGCGCCGCGCGAAGACCAGCCACTCCAAGGTCAGCACGCCCAGCGCCGCCAGGGCAAACCACGCCCAGATCTCGCGCGGCACTGGGTCGCCCCGCGACGCCTCAACCACCCGCGATCCGACCCGCACCTGCCCGCCCAGCCCCAGCGCCGATTCGCCCGCGTCGCACAGGTTGACCGGCAGCGCGGCGTCCTCCGAGCCTTCAACCCGGTACACGCCCGACCGCTCGACCACGCCCACCGACGCCGTGCGGGCCCCCGCGGGCGCCGACGCCGACGCCGACCAGGGCCCGGTGAGCGTGACGCGCCCGGCGCCCTCGGGGACGGCGACCACCACGGGCTCGGCGGTCGTGAAGGCCCGCCCCGACGACACTTCGCCGCGGAGGGTCAGGTGGTCGATCGCGTTGGCGACGAAGACGGGGAACCCGGCCTGCAGGGGCCAGTTGCTCCGCCAGGGCGCGAACCCGACGGCCAGTCGGCGCACCGCCCCGTCATCGGTCAGCACGATCACCGGCCCGCGGGCCGTCCGGGCCAGCACCAAGGCCCCGCGGACCTTCTCGGCCTCGGGCCAGCGCACCGCCTCACCAATGAACACGCCGTCCATCGCCACGTCGCGGAGCACTGGGTGAGTTCGTTCCCAGGTCAGCACGTACCCCGCCTGATCCTCGGCGCTCTCGCCGCGCAGCCCTTCGATCGGCAGCCCGGCGCCGAAGCTCAGCGTCGGCGCCGCGGGGAGCCGCTCGGGGCGAACGCGGTCGAAGACCACCAGGTCCGCCGCCGGGGCCTCGCCCATCGACTCGTATTGCCGCCGGCCGACGCGCGCGAGCGACCTCGGGTTCAGTTCCGTCAGCACGTCGGTGAGGAGCCACACGGGCTCCTCGGGCGCCGAGGCGTCGACGGCCCCGGCGTCGGGCGTGACCAGCAGCACGCGCGGTCGGCTCGCCGGCGCGAGCGCCAGCCCCGCCGCGTTGTCCGACACCAGCATGTCGCCGCGGTCGATCGCGAGCGTCACCAGCCCGCCCGCGGGGCGGTACACCTCGAAGACCACCGCCTCGCTCCCGCCCCCTGGCACGCGGATGGCCCGCGTCTCCAGCCCCTCGCCCCCGAGGCTCAAGGTGACCGGGGCGGCGACGGGCTCGGCGCCCGCGTTGACCAGGCGCGCGAACAGGCGGACGCGCGACGGGTCCTGCGCGTCACGACGGGCCGAGAGCGACACGATCCCGAGGTTGTCGATCGGCGCTGCCCCACCCACGCGCACCAGGCGGATCTCCCCCAACCCGCCCGCCGAGCCGCCCGCGTCGGGGAGGGCCCCGTCCGACAGGAGCACGACCAGGGGCGGCTCGGGCGAACCCTCCTCGCCCCCCTGGGCCGCGGCCTCCGCCGCCTGCGCCGACAGCACGCGGAGCGCGCCCTCCAGGTCCGCGGGCTGATCCGTCGGCGTCACCGCCCCGATGGCCCGCCGGATCGCGTCCAGGCTCGTCGTGGGGGCGGCGAGCACCACGGGCTCGACCGCGAACGCCACGACCCCGACCTCCGTGCGGCTGCCGATCCCGCGCAGGTCGCGGGCGATCGACTCGGCGCGGCGGCGGGCCTCCTCCAGCCTCGACGCCCCGCCCTCGCCGTCCGTCGCCGACATCGACGCCGAGCGGTCGAGGAGCAGGTACACGCGCCGCGCGGGCGGGCCCTCGGCCCTGAGCGCCGGGCGCCCGATCGCGACCACCAGGAGCCCCAGCCCCATCACGTGCAGGAGGAGCAGCCACGAGGCCCGCAGCCAGCGCAGGGGCGTGTTCACCTGCAGGTCCTGGAACGCCTGCCGCCAGAACATCGTCGTGCTCACCCGCACGGGGCGGCGCCGCAGTTTGAGCAGGTACCACAGCAGCAGCACGGGCCCGGCGAGCAGCCCGGCGACGATCGCGGCCGTGGGATCGAGCAGCGTCATCGATCGAACCTGCGGCGCTACCGCGGGGCCTCCGCCTCGCGCGGGATGTCGCCCGTCTGGCGGAAGCGCTCGCGGTACTTCTCCGCCAGCACCGTCTGCTTGTTCGAGAGGTCGATCCGCCGACCGCCGACGAACGCGATCTCGACCTTCGTGGTCACCTCCAGCGGGTCGCCGTTGGTCACGATCAGCGTCGCGTGCTTGCCCGCCTCCAGCGAGCCCACGGCGTCGTCGATGCCCAGGATGCGGGCCGCCGAGAGCGTGATGGAGCGGAGCGCCGCGTCGCGCGGCAACCCGTATGCGACCGCCGTCGCCGCGTTGTAGGGCAGGTTCCGCTCGTGGGCCGTGTCGTCCGAGAACGCCAGGCACCAGCGCACGCCCGCCCGCTCGAGCGTGGCCGGCCTCGTGAAGGCCTCGTCGTAGTCCGAATCGTCGCGCCGGGGCATGTTGTGCGTGCCCCGCAGGATCACGGGCACGTCGTGGGCCTTGAGCAGGTCCGTCACCAGGGGCGCGTCGCGCCCGCCCACGATCACGGGGCGGAGCTTCATCTCCAGGGCCCACGCCACCGCCGACGTGATCTGGTCCACGTCGTTGGCCGTGATGAACACGGGCAGAGCCCCGTCGAGCACGCTGCCCAGCGCCTCCCAGCGCAGGTCGGCGGGCTGCATCGGGTCGGCGGCCCGGGCCGAGGCGTATGCCTGGGCCGTGCGGAACACCTCCACCAGCCGGTCGATCGACCGGCGCGCGTCCCGCATCTGCTCCTCGGCGGGACGCGTCGACCACCACTCCGTCACGGGACGCACCAGCGGGTACTCCACCGCCGTCCCGATGTTCCCCTTGATCGACATCTCCTCCCACGTCCAGCCCTCGAGCTGCACGGCCGCGGCCTGCCCCGCCACCAGCCCCCCCGACGGGAACACCCCCACCACCAGCACGCCGTTGGAGCGCGTCACGGGCATCAGCGTGCTGTCCGGGTTCACCGCGACCACCGCCCGCGCCTCCGGGGTCACGCTCCCCACCTCGCGCGTGTCCGTCGGCGGGCGCAAGGCCTGGATCTCCGTCAGCCCCAGTTGCGTCACCGCCCCGATCAGCCCGGGGTAGACGTGCTTGCCGGAGGCGTCGATGACCGTGGTCTGGGCCCCCACGGGCGGCGGCGCCCCGCCCCCCACCGCCGTGATCCGCCCGCGATCAAAGACGATGTACCCCCGCTCGATCGACGGGCCCGACACCGGGTGGATGGTTGCGCCCGTGATCATCACGGGGCGGGACTGGGGCGGGGCCTTGACCGTCAGGTCCTGGGCCCACGCCGAGCCCGCCATCGCGCCGCACGCCAGGAAAGCGATGAGCCTGTGCATGGTGCTTCCTTACCGACCGAAGAGGAGCGACGCGTCGAACCCGCACCCGCAGTCGCCCGGGCGGGCCGACAGCGGGTCCCTGCCCGACCGCAGCAGGTCCATGAAGTACGCCTCCAGCGCGGCCCGGGGCTCGTCCGCGGGCGCGCCCGCGGGCGGCCCGCTCGACTCGCCCCGCGCCGGCTTGTGGGCCAGTGCCTTCTGGATCAGGCGCTGGCGCTCCGACTGGATCGTGCGCCGATGGGCCGCGTCGTCCTCCAGCGAGAAGGAGCGCCGACCCTCCACGTACGTCGCCTCGCATCGGCTCGTGCTGCTCGTCGGCGGCCCGGACCAGATCGCGAAGTCCGCGTCCTTCTCCGGCTCGATCGACCCCACGCGGTCGTCGATCGCCAGTTGCCGCGCGGGGTTGATGGTGACGAACCGCAGGGCCACCGCCGGCGACAGCCCGCCGTACTTCACCGCCTTGCCCGCCTCCACGTTGAGCCGCCGGGCCAGCTCGTCGGAGTCGGAGTTGTAGCTGACGGTCACGCCGACCTCGTGCATGAGCGTCGGACCCTCCGGGATGGCGTCCTGCACCTCGACCTTGTACGCCCACCAGTCGCTGAAGGCGCTGGCCCCGATCGACGAGTCGCGCACCGCGTCCGCCACCTTGTACCCCTCCAGGATGTGCTGGTACGTCCCGATCCGGAACCCGAACTCCGCCGCCACCCGCGACAGCATCAGGATCTCGTCCTGGCGGTAGCTGTGGCAGTGCACCAGCCGACGATGCTCCAGGATCTCCGCCAGGGCCTCCAGCTCAAGGTCGCGCCGTGGCGGCAGGCCCGCCTTGCTCAGCGACCACTCCCGCCACGACCCCGCATACTCCCGCGCCGCCGTGAACCGGTCGCGGATGATCGTCTCCACCCCCATCCGCGTCTGCGGGTACCGCGTCGTCGCCGAACTCCCCGAGTTGCTGCTCTTGACGTTCTCACCCAAGGCGAACTTGATCCCGGGCATGACCTTGTTGGCCCCGAGCACCTTCGTCGACGCCGGCACCACGCCCGGCGTGCCCGACGCCCCCGGCCCCGGGTCCAGCCACGGGTTGGCGTCCGAGTAGCTGTCGCGACCCGCAAAGTGCATCTCCTCCGGGTGGGCCACGCCCCAGCGGATGCGGTTCACCGCGTTCTGACCCCCGATCGGGTTGGCCGACCCGTGCAGGCTCCCCACCGCCGTCACGCCACCCGCCAGTTGACGGTACCAACTGATCGCGTCCGGGTCCGTCACGTCCTGGATGCGCACCTCCGCCGTCACCGCCTGGCCGCTCTCGTTCACGCCCCGGCTGATCCCGGTGTGGCTGTGGCAGTCGATGATGCCCGGCGCGACATGCCGACCCGCCGCGTCCACCACCACCGCCCCCTCGGGCACCGACACCCCCGCCCCCACCGCCTCGATCTTCCCCCGCCGCACCAGCAGCGTGCCGCCCTCGATCACCTCGTTCCGCTGGTTGCACGTCCAGATCGTCGCGTTCGTGATCGCCAGCCACTCGGGCTGCTCGGGCAATGCCCGCAGCGCATAGGGCCCGAACGGATACCCAGGCAGGGCCGGGATCTCGATCTTCTCCTCCTCCTTGTCGTCCTTCTTCTCCTCCGCCCAGGCGTCGGGCCCGGCCTCGGGCTGGGGGGCCGCCTCGGGCGCGGGGGCCCCGGGCTGATCGCCGACGGGCTCCACCCGCGCCGCGGGCCTGGGCCCTGGCTTGGGCGGCGTCGCGTCCTTGCTCGTCCGCGAGAGCCGCAGGCGGTGCACCGACCCGTCGGGCATGATCGACACGCCCATCGCCCCGTCGTGGTGGGCCACGAACGAATCCGTCACCACGCCCGACGGCGCGTCCTTCTCCACCAGGGCCTTGTTCTCGTAGGTGTAGTCCACCTTGCGACCCGCGATGGTCACGCGCGAGGCCTTGGACTGCCTCTCCCCCACCGCCACCGTCACGCCCCCGTCCCTGGTGATGTACACGCGCGGCGCCGTCGCCTCCTCCACCGCCGCGCCGTTGGCCTCGGCCACCCTCCACGTCCCCACCGGGTCCTCGCTCGGCGCGGGCGAGAGCTCGTGCCGCACGCCGTCGATCCACACGTCGCGCTTCTTGGTCTTGGCCGCGAACACCGGACCGTCGGTCACGAGCAGGTTGGCCCGCTTGCCCGCCTCGACCGTGCCCAGCATCCTCGACACGCCCAGCAGGTCCGCCGGCGTCGTGGTCAGCATCGCCAGGGCCCGGTCTTCCGCCAGGCCCGCCCGCACCGCCGTCCGCAGGTTCCCCCAGAACTCCTTGCGCTCGCGCAGCTTCGACGTCGTCAACGCCACCTTCACCCCGGCTCCGTCCAGGTACCGCGGGTTGCCCGGCGCCTGCTCCCAGGCCATGAGCGTCCGCAGGTCGGTGCTCTCGGCCTTGCCCAGGCTCGACACGTCCGGCGCCCTCGGGAAACTCAGCGGCACGATGAACGCCAGCCCGTCCGCCCGGATCGCGTCCAGCCGCTGATACTCCGTGCCGCACCCCAGCACGATCGCCCCCCTCTGGAACTCCCGCGCGAGCTTCGCCACCCGCGTCGCCTCCAGCTCGTCCTCGGTGTCGAACAGCAGGGGCAGCCCGCCCGCCAGCGCGTCCAGGGCGTTGGGCGGATCGTGGAACGCCCCGCCCGCCCGGGCCGATGCCTGCCACCCCGCGTCGTGCAGCGTCTGCCGCACCAGCGCGATCGCCCCCATCTGCGAGTTGGGGTAGCTCGACCAGTACGCCTCCGCGTCCGCCGACCCGCGCTCCCCACGCGACAGTTCGAACGACACCGCGTGGAACACCGGCGAGGCGTAGATCGGCGGCCTCCCCTCGCTCGATGCCTCCGGCGCCCGCCCCAGGCTCACCACCGCCCCCTGCCCACGGAACACACCGCCCCGCGGCGAGGCACCCGCCGCCGCGAACCCCATCCCGCGCAGCGCCTCCGCCGTCCTGGCGTCCACCAGCGCCCCGTCCGCCGCAAGCCGCTGCGGCGTCACCTTCGCGTTCCAGTGCGCCCGCACCTGCGCCCGGTCAGGCGTCGGCGCCTCCACCTCCACGTACGCATCGATGAACCCGGCGTAGACGTGCAGCCCCGTGCAGTCCCACACGCGGGCCCCCACCGGAAGACGTGCCCCCTCCCCCTCCACCGACGAGATCACACCATCGCGGATCACCACCGTCGCCCTCTCGCGCGACTCCCCGGGCCCCACGTGCACCGTGGCGTTCACCAACGCGTGCCACGACGGGTCGACCCGGCGCACGCCGTTGGCAGGCGGGATCAGCGGCGAGGTCGAAAGCGGCTGGGCGACCGCGGCGGACGCCAGGACAAGAGCAAGCAGTGGGCACGCCATGCCCCAACGATACCCGATCCCCCCCGCTCCAGGACCCACGCCCCACACCCAGGGACGTCGGGATTCCCAGGTCGGGAATCGCGCCCCCACCCATCCACCACACGCCCGGGGGTGAGCCAGTCCGCGAGCGAATCCCGGGATTCCCCTCAGACCCCGTCCCAAAAAGAGAACCGCCGCCCTCGCGGGCGGCGGTTCCGAATCACTCGATCGGAGCGTCGTATTACCGACGACGACGGCCCGCGATCAGGCCGGCCAGGCCCAGCAGCGCCGTAGCGCCAGGAGCCGGAACCCAGTACTCACACCCGGTCAGGCGAAGGACGTAGTCGCCCCTGGCCGGGGTGCCGGTCCAGCCCGAAAGCGGGCTGCCGCCGCCAACGCCCGTCGGGCCATGAACGCCGCTGAACGTGTTGGGGAAGATCAACCCGCCGGCGGAGACCGGGTCACGGTTGTAGCCGCTGACCGCGATCATCACCTTCTCGGGGCCCGTCCGGCCCGCGTACAGCGCGTTGCCCACCGGGAGGGTCGACGTAAGGCCCCCGGTGTCGTCGTTGCAGGCGATGCCCATGCCTGCGCTGGTGAAGAGGAACAACTGCGTGTCCCACGTCGCGCCGGCGAGCGACGCCGAGAAGGCCGTCCAGTCGCGGACGTAGATCTTGTACAGGTCCACGCCGGTCAGGTCGCCCGACGCCACGCTCGTGCTGCCCCGGATCTCGAGCAGCGGGCCGGTGCCCAGCGTGACCTGCGCGGCCAACTCGTCCGCGTCGCCGACCTCGGTCCAGATCTGCGCCTGCGCCGACGTGGCCAGAGCCAGACCGGCCAATCCAACCAGAAGCTTCACCATGTCGTCTCTCCTCTCTTTGGGATCCCCGACGCCGACGCGAACCCAATCGCGCCGGACAATCGCAACGTTCTCGGCCGAGCCACAAGGCGAACGGCCCTACCCCACGCGCCTCAACGAGATGCGGCGGAGTGTCTCTAGCGGGGATCATACAGCGCCCGCCGGAACCGCAACCCCCACCTCAGCGTTTTCTTGCAGAATTCAACCAGGGACCGGTTATCAGACGCCCGGGGTCCCCCTATCGGGACCGTCTCACACCCGATGCATCTCGCGTCCTAACACGCACCAACCCCTGTTGGTCCATCGAACGAACGCGGCATGACTTGCCCCTCGGGGGCTCGCGTCGGGGCCTGCTTCCTACTATCCTCCAAACGATCGGAGGGGCTCCATGAACACGCTCACCGGCAACGCCGTCGTCGGGCAGTCGGGCGGACCCACCGCCGTCATCAACCAGTCGCTTGTCGGCGTCATCGAAGGACTCAAGGAGACCCTGGTCGCCAAGGGCGTGGTCACGAGCGTCTTCGGGATGCTCCACGGCGTGAACGGGCTGGTGAAGGGGTCGGTGAAGGATCTGGCCAACGTCCCCGCCGCCACCCTCGCCCGCGTCGCCGACACCCCCGGCGCCGCCCTGGGATCCTCGCGCGACAAGCCCGACCAGGACTACTGCGCCAAGATCCTCCAGTCGTGCGAGAAGCTCAAGATCCGCTACTTCTTTTACATCGGCGGCAACGACTCCTCCGACACCTGCCGCATCGTCAACGACCTGGCCAGGAAGGCCGGCTACGAACTCCGCTGCTACCACGTCCCCAAGACCGTCGACAACGATCTGGCGAAGAACGACCACACGCCGGGCTACCCCAGCGCCGCCCGCTTCGTCGCCACCGCCTTCATGGCCGACAGCCTCGACAACCGCTCGCTCCCCGGCGTCAAGATCAACGTCGTCATGGGTCGGCACGCGGGCTTCCTCACCGCCGCCGCCGCCCTCGCCCGCCGACTCGACGACGACGGCCCGCATCTGGTCTACCTCCCCGAGGTCCCCTTCGACAGCGACCGCTTCATCGCCGACGTGGAGCGCGTCTACGCCCGCCTCGGTCGCTGCCAGATCGCCGTCAGCGAGGGCATCCAGGACAGGAACGGGCGCCCCATCGCCGCCACGCTCGTGGAACAGATCGAGCAGGACGCGCACGGCAACGTGCAGCTCTCGGGCTCGGGTGCCCTGGGCGACGCCCTGGCCGAGCTGGTCAAGGACCGGCTCATGAAGGCCGCCAACATGTCCAAGCCGCCCCGCGTCCGCGCCGACACCTTCGGCTACCTCCAGCGCTGCTGGCCCGACGCCTCGCCCGTCGACCGCCAGGAGGCCCGCGACGCCGGCCGCGCCGCCGCACGCCTCGCCCTCGAGCACACGGACGGCAGCATCGCCCTCGTCCGCGCCTCAAGCGCCCCCTACCGCTGCGAGTTCAGACGGATCGAGCTCACCGACGTCGCCGCCAAGACCCGCCACATGCCCCCCGAGTTCATCGACGGGCACTCCAACGTCGCCAAGGCCTTCCTCGACTACGCCCGCCCCCTCGTCGGCGAACTCCCCCTCATGGAACGCCTCTGATCGCCCGTGACGTGCCGAGTGGAGCATTGGCGGAGTGGAGCCGGACAGGCGGGACGCCCGGCCCACCCATGGCCGTCCATCGACCATTCCCCAGTGCCTTCTTCACACCATCGTCGCGACCAGCAGCCCCGCCACCATGGCCCCGGCCAGCCCCAACAGCACGAAGAGTGGCCGCGACGATCGCGCCGCCGCGACCGCGACCGGCTCCCCGCAGCACGGGCACGCCGCCTCGTCCTCGAACAGGTCCGTCTTGCACTTGGGGCAGCAGTTCCCGGCCGTGCTCAGTCGGCGCAGGTCGTCGCCCTGCGGCAGTTCCTCGCTCCGCACGGGCCCGAAGTCCTTGCCGCAGCACCCGCCGCCCATCGTGGCCCGCCCGCGCGATCCGGTTCCGCACGATTCCTGCTTCATGGCACCCCATCGTATCGCGGCTCGGCCTCGGCGCGCCGGGATGCTGGACCCGCCGTGCAGGGGTCCTCGTGGCGCGAGTCGGAAGAACGCGCCCAATGGCGCGGGCGGACGCCGCGGGTGCCACGGGCGATCCGCCTTGCGGATCGCCCGTGCCCTCGTCCGGACGGGCGTCGAACAGCCGCACGGGTCACGGGCGAAGCACCCGATGACCCGTGGCACCCGGAGCGCATCCGTCCGCGGGCTTCCGACTCGCGCCTAGAAGAGGCGCAGCCCGAAGACGACCAGGGCGGCGATCACTGCGAGGCCCGTGACCCACACCCAGCGGGGAGTGCGCCCGGCGCTCTCCGACAGCACCGCGCCGCACTTGTGGCACCACTCCGCCTGGTCGTAGACCTCCGCCCCGCAGGCCGGGCAGCGGACCGTCTCGCCCCCGAACTTCTGGACGTCCTCGGGCGAGGGGTCTTCATCGATGTCGCGTCCGCGTGCCATGCTCGGGGCGGAGCGTAGCAGGGAACAATGCCGGCATGCCCGAGCTGCCCGAGGTCGAGACCGTCCGCCGATCCCTCGACGCCCGCCTCGTCGGCGCCCGCGTGCGCGCGGTCGAGGTGCGCCGCCCCGACGTCTGCACGCCGCCCCCCGGCGTCCGCCTGACGACCCGGACCCTGCTCGCGGGCGCCACCATCGCCCGCCTCCACCGGCACGGCAAGCAACTGGCGATCATCTCGCGCCAGGGCCCCGCGCTGGCCGTCCACCTGGGCATGACAGGCCAGTTGCTGCTGGTCCGTTCGACGGCCGCCCTCCCTCGCCCCGACCATCTGCACGTGCTGTGGCGTCTGGACACCGCCGGCGGGCCGCTGACGCTCGTCTTCCGCGACCCGCGCCGGTTCGGAGGCGTGTGGGCGTTCCGCTCCTTCGACGACCTTGTGCGCACGCGCTGGGCCGCGCTCGGACCCGACGGCGTGGGGCTCGCTGCCCCTTACCTCCGCCGACGCCTCGCCGGGACGCGCCGGTCGCTCAAGGCCGCGCTCCTCGACCAGGGCATCGTGGCGGGGGTCGGGAACATCTACGCCGACGAGGCCCTCTTCCGGGCGCGGCTGTCGCCGTCGCGCGATGCGGGATCGCTGGGCGTCGCGGAGTGTGCGCGTCTGGCCGCCGCTGTGCGCGCGGCCCTGGCTCTCGGGATCCGCCGCCGGGGCGCCTCCCTGCGTGACTTTGTCGACGCCGACCTGCGCCGGGGCACAAGCCAGGACGGCTTCAGGGTCTACGGGCGGGGCGGTCTCCCATGCCCGTCGTGCGGCGAGCCCTTGCGGTCGGGACAACTGGCCCAGCGGACCACGGTCTGGTGCCCGGTGTGCCAGCACTAACCCGGACTTATACGGAGTCGGTTCACAAGGCGCCCGAAACCGTATTATCCACATCCTTTGCGCGTCTCCCGGGCGGTTCTTCTGGCGTCGCCCGTGGTCGGTGGGCGACAGGGGTCGAATTCCAATGATAAGGAACGAATTCACCCATCATCACCATCAAGAGCCCTGTCGGTCTGTGGATCAAAGGACGGGACGCGGCGTAAACCACGTTCGGAACGTAACTTACCGCGGATCGGGCGGTGTGGAAGACCTGTCGGGGGCCTGGCGGGCGGCGCCCGCCGGATTCTGTCTGGTGGCGGGTCGGAGGGGTCGCTCATCGGTGTCGGAGCCGCGGGTCGCCACGGACCGGCACCGGCGACAACGCCGGCGACCGTTCTTCCACGGAGTATCCACATTCTCTCTGCCGCCCGAGGGGCGAGCGGGCGGCCCGCGCGACGGCGTCAGTAGGTCCCCGCCGGGCCATCACCGAGTTGACCCTCGAAGGCCTGGACGGTGCCGTTGAAGGTGGGATCGGCCCGTCGGCGTTCGTCGACTGTGCGGATGGCGTGCATGACGGTGGTGTGGTCGCGCCCGCCGAAGAACCCGCCGATCTCTTCGAGGGAGTGGTTGGTGAACTTGCGGGCCAGGGACATGCAGACCTGCCTGGGGATGGCGACGGAGCGTTGGCGGCGCTTGGACTGGAGGTCCGATAGCTTGACCCGGTAGAAGTCGCAGACGGTCGAGATGATGACCTGGATGGATGGTCCGGAGCTGGCGTGGGCCGGGCGACCGATCGCCTCGCGCGCCAGGGCGAGGTCGATGGGGCGCCGGTCGACGGTCGACTGGATCTGGAGCGTGGTGATCGCCCCCTCGAGCTCCCGGATGTTGGTGTCGATCTCGCCGGCGATGAAGTGGGCGACGTCGTCGGGGAGGTCCATGCCCCGCAAGGAGGCCTTGGCCTTGAGGATGGCGACCCGCGTTTCGAAGTCCGGGGCCTCGATCTTGGCGACCAGGCCCCACTTGAAGCGGCTGACGAGCCGCTCTTCGAGCAGGGGAATGTCCTCGGGCGAGGCGTCGGAACTGAGCACGAGCTGCTTGCCGGCCTGGTAGAGGCTGTTGAAGGTGTGGAAGAACTCCTCCTGCGAGCGGTCGAGCTTGGCGAGGAAGTGGATGTCGTCGATGACCAGGACGTCCACCTCGCGGAAGCGGTGTCGGAAGTGGGCCATGTCGCCCGAGCGCACCGCCTCCATGAACTGGGTGGTGAACCCCTCGCAGGACAGGTAGTAGATGTCCGTGTCGGGGTTGGCCTCGAGGATGCGGAGGGCGATCGCCTGCAGGATGTGCGTCTTGCCGAGCCCGACCCCGCCGTGGATGAACAAGGGGTTGTAGCTGCGCCCCGGGGTACGGGCGATGGCTTGTGCCGCGGCGAGCGCCAGGCGGTTCCCCGGCCCTTCGACGAAGTGCTCGAAGGTGTGGTCCGGGTTGATGTCGAGGGCGTCGTCGCGCCTGGGACGGAGCGGGGCGGCGTCCTGGGAGCGATCGGCGGGGGCGGCCGGCGGGGGCGCCTGGCGCCGCCCGTTGGACGGCGGATACTCGTCGCCCGGGCCCAGGAAGCGCACGGGGAGCAGGTGCCCGGTGACCTCTCGCGCGGCGTCGTTGAAGGGCGCGGCGCAGGACTTGCGGAGGTAGTCGCGGTGGACCAGCGACTGGGCCCGCAGGTAGAGGGTCCCGCCCGTCACGCCGAGGGCCTCAATCTCATCGAACCACTGCCGACAGACCGCAGGGTGGGCGCGGCGGAGCTGGGCGCGCATGCCGTCCCAGAGCTGGCGGTCGGCCTCGAGCGTCATGGGCTCACCCGGCGCGGAGGCGCGGCGACCATCGACGACCCGCACGCATCGACGAGCATCACCCCACCCGCTTTCCAGCCGGGCCCCTCGGGCGCCCGGCGCTTGGGATCGAATCCGCCGCGGTTCCACCATTGCCGCGGCCAACGTGCCAAACGTACTTCCGAGTCGTTGCCGTGTCAACCCGAATCGTGCCCGTCGGCGCAGGAAAGCGCGGGCGGACCGGCGGCCCGCGGCGAAAAAAAAACCGCGTCCGGGCGGACGCGGTCGGAAGTGTCGGACCGCTCGCGGGTTAGCGCTTGGAGAACTGGAAGCGACGGCGGGCGCCGGGCTGGCCGTACTTCTTGCGTTCGACCTTGCGGGCGTCGCGCGTGAGCATGCCCGCGTCGCGGAGGCGCGATTCGAGCGTGGGGTCGTACCCGGCCAGGGCGCGGGCGAGCGCGAGTTTCACGGCTCCCGCCTGGCCCATGTACCCCCCGCCGTGGCACACCGCGAAGACCTCGAACTTGTCGGCGAGCCCGGCGAGGACGAGCGGGGCGGTCGACTCGTTGCGGTCGCGCTCCTCCGCGAAGTAGACGTTGACGTCACGAAGAAGGTCGGGCTTGCCCGAGCTCGTGATCTTGAAGCCGGGTTTCCCGGCGGAGGCGGGCTTGAGGCGAACGCGGGCGACGGCGGTCTTGCGACGCCCGGTGCCCCACCACCAGCCGCGCTTGTCGGCGGGCTGGGCGGCCTTGGCGGGCGCGGGCGCACCCTCGGGGGCGGCGGTCGGGATCGTCGGGACGGGTGCTTTGGTCGTCATGGGTGTCCTGTATCAGCGGGCCGTCGGGACCGAGATCGGGGCGGCCTTCTGTTCGGCGTGGGGGTGTTTGTCGTCCGCGTACACGTGCAGCCCCCTGAGCATCACGCGTGAGAGGCGGTTCTTGGGCAGCATGCGTCGGACGGCGTCGCGGATGAGCCGCTCGGGGTTCCGCTGCCGGACCGCGCCGTAGGACTCCATCTTCAGGCCGCTGGGGTACTCCGAGTACCGCTGCTTCATCCGATGCTCGGCCTTGCGCCCCGTGAGCGCCACCCGTGTGCCGTTGATGACGACGACCTGGTCGCCGCAGTCCACGTGCGGGGTGTAGTTGGGCTTGTCCTTGCCCATGAGGACGATGGCGACCTCGGAGGCGAGGCGCCCGAGCGGGACATCGGCGGCGTCGACGATGCGCCATCCCTTGGCGATCGTGCCGGGCTTGGCGAGGAACGTGTCGCGATGGGGGCGGAGTTCGGGCATGGGTTACACTCCGGACACCCGGTGCGCGGCACCGGTGCGAAGGCTCGAGGTTCGCCGCCTACCGGGCGGGGCGGGCCGGGAGAAGCCCCGGCAGAGTTCTGACTGCGGACAGGGGAAGCGTAGCGGGCGAGCCGGCCCGGTCAACTCAGCGCTTGGCCACGGCGAAGCCGACGCCCCCGCCGATGAACCCGATCGCCAGGGCCGCCCCCGCCAGGATGAAGGCCATGCCCCCCATGTCCGTGAGCAGGCCCGAGCCCGGGGTGGTCACCATCGCGAGGATGACGGCGGCCAGGCCCATCAGGCACGCGACCACCACGCCCAACGACAGCCCACCCACCAGCCCGGACCCCTTGGCGTCGTACGCCTCCGCCAGCATGGGGAAGACGGCGTGAGGCGCGGCCTCGCTCGAACCGCCCTCGAACAACGCGCCGGCCTCGGCGGGGAGGGCGGAGGCGGGCGCGGGCGTGCCGAATCGGTCGTCGAGCACCTCGGCCGCGGCCCCGATCGCCGACTCGTCCTGGCCCATGCCGGCGCCCGACCCGCCCGCGGCCATGCCGGCGACGGACGGGCTGACCCGAGTGACCGCCGACGGATCGGCGACTTCCGTCTCGTCGGCCTCGAAGATCGAGATCCCGGTCTGTTCCTTGTTCGTCTCGCCGGAGACACCCGTGCCCGACCCGCTGAGAGACAGGGGCTCGAGGTCGGCGGCGAGGGGGATCTCACCCTCTTCCTTGCCGCCCGCGAGCAGGTCCACCTGCTCGACCTTGAACATCAGCTTCTCGCGGTCGCGGAACTCCTGGAGCTGGCCCCGGGACACCATCTGCTTGACCTGGTCGGCGGACACGCCCAGCTTCTGGGCCGCCTCGTCCAGGGTGTAGAACATCTTGGCCATCGCGCACCTCCACTGCCCGGCCCACCAACCCGGGGCGAAGGGAATACTACGGCCAGCCGAGGGGGGATGCACAACCCAGATGGAATCCCAACCGCGGGGCGGAGAGGGCACGGGAACGCCCCGGGGCGGGCGATCAAGCCGACACGCGCTCCCACTCCTCGACGAGCATGCTCCCGACCCCGCCCACGACGCCCGGGCCGATCGCCTTGCCCTCCACCCTCACCACCGGCAGCACGCCCCAGCCGGAGTTGGTCAGGAGCAGCTCGTCGGCGCCGAGCAGGTCGTCGATCTCGACCATGCGGCGGGTGACCGTCATGCCGCGCTCGAAGGCCCAGGCCAGGGCCCAGGCCCGCGCGACGCCGGGCAGCACCGGGCTGGGGAGCGCCCCGGGGCCGCCGATCTTGGCTTCCTCGCCGCGGGCGATGGGGGTGATGATCTCGCGTCCCTGGACGAGCAGCGCGTTGCTGACGCACCCGCCCGCGAGGTGGTTGGTGACCTGGAGCACGAGGGCCTCGGCGGCCCGCTTCCCCGCCGCCTTCTGGAGCTCGCGCAGGCGGGCCCAGTAGCCGAGCGTTTTGTGCCCGGCGAGGGGGTCGAGCGGGTTGGCGCGCCAGTCGGCGATGGCCGCGCTGACCCCCTCGTGGAACCACTCGCGCGGGTAGCGCACCGCGTCCTGGGCGACGACGATGACGGTGGGACCGGGGGGCGAGGCGTCCTCACCGCCCGCGGACTCGCGCCGGGCCCGGGCCAGGAGGTTCAGGTCGCCGCCCGTGACGGTGAGGCGGACGCGCGTGCGCTCCAGCCCGCCCTCCTGCACGGCAACGCCCACGTCGCGCATGAGGGCGTCGGCGTTGAGGTCGTGGCCCAGCGACAGGTGCCGCGCCGACTCGACCAGGCGCCCGACGTGCTCGCGGAGGAACAGGACGCGCTCGCCCGCGGCCTGCATGGTCTCGAAGAGCCCCACGCCGTGGGTCAGCCCGGCGTCGAACACCGACACCGCCGCCCCGTCGGCCCGCTCGCCGTTGATCAGCACCACCGTCATGGGGCCAGCGTAGTGCCCACGCTCAGCACCCGGCGTTGAAGCGGTTGAGGAAATCGAGGAAGTCGTTGAAATCCACGACGCCGTCGGAGTTCAGGTCCGCCCGCGGGGCCGAGGCGAAGTAGTCGTGGAGGAAGGCGAGCAAGTCGTTGAAGTCGATGGTGCCGCTGCCGTCCCAGTCCGCGGAGTTGCGCACAAGCACGGCGACGTCGGGCATGAGCGTGACGTTGCGCACGGAGTCGTCGATGACGACGCGGAGGCGGTCGTCGCCCTCGAAGGCGGCGGCGAGCGCGACCTCGTACACGCCCGGCCCAACCATGACCACCGGTCCGATCTGCGAGGCGCTGGCGCTCCCCGGGCCGTGCGTCAGGGTGATCGAAGCGATCGGCGCCGTCGCGACCGCCCCGCCCCAGTCGCGCAGGGTGAGGGTCAGCGTCGCCGAGCCCCCCACGGGCACGCACGCGCGCGAGAGCTCCGCGGTGGATCGCACCGCGTCGGGTCGGCCCACCAGGTCGCTCCGCCACTGGTCGTAGAGGGCCCGCAAGCGCGGCACCGGATCCGGGTCCGTGGGCAGCACGTTGGCGATGTTGAGGTTCAGGAAGTAGTCTCCCGCGGCGGTGCCGAGGCGGTCGGTGTAGCGCCCCGGGGCGTCGGCGCCGAGATTCTCAATGAGGATGAGTTGCCCGATGTTCATGCCCACGACGTCGGGGTAGAGGTCGCCGTCGATGTCCGCCAGTCGGAAGAGGTTGGGCGTGTAGAAGAAGAAGCTGTCCTGGTACTGGGTGGCGCGGTCGAAGACGGGCCCGGCGGCGGAGCCGAGGTAGACGCCCAGGAACCCGCTCCCGCCCAGCACGATGTCGTCGCGCCCGTCGCGGTTGACGTCGCCGACTCCCAGGGCCGCGGCGGTGAAGGGGGGCGTGAGCGGCGAGGGCGACAGCCCCGCGCCGGTGTTCCGCAGGAGGACGAGCTGGCGTGGCGAGGTGCGGTTGGCGACGAGGTCGCGCCCGCCGTCGCCGTCGAGGTCGATCAGCGCGAGGGCGTTGGCGCTGGTGCCGATGCTGGCGGTCCACTCGCCGGCGCCGCCGCCCAGGTGGACGCGGACGACGCCGGCGTTGTCGAACGCCGCGACGTCGCCGATGGAGTCGTCGTTGAAATCAGCGATCACCGGCAGGGTGTAGGTGCGTCCCACCGACCCGGCGAAGTGCGTGACCGGGTCCCCCAGCGTTCCGTCGGGGTTGCCCGGGAAGACGCGGATCTGGGCCGTGACACCGCCCGAGAGCTGCACGACGTCGGGCACGGCGTCGGCGTCCACCCGTCCCACCGCCAGCCCCACCGAGCTGGAGACCGCGGCCCGCGCATGCACCGAGAGCACCGTTCCGTTCGGGTTCAGGCGCAGCACATGGATCTGGGCGGGTCCGGAGCCGTCCGGGGCGACGACGGCCTCGACGCGTCCGTCGCCGTCAAAGTCCGCCGCTTCGACGAACCGCGGGCGGGTCAGCGTCAGCGTCGAGCCCACGCGGGGGTCGTACAGCCCAAAGGGTGAGCCCGGGGGCGTGGAGTTGGGGAAGACGTTGAAGACGGCGGTGTTGAGCTGCACGGTGAGGATGTCGGGGCGGGCGTCCCCCGTGACGTCGCCGACGGCGAGGGCCGTGGGCGAGCCGCCGGTCGGGTAGAGCCCGTTGCTCGCGTCCCGGTCCCCGATCCGCGCGATCTGCATGTACCCGATGTTGGCGGAGCGCACGAACGAGGGCGGGGGCGACCCACAGGAGGTCGGCGCCGAGGGCGAGCACGAGCAGCGTCCGTCGCCGCCCATCGACCGCGCCGCTTCCATCGCGGCCATGAGCTTGGCGGCGACGTCGCCCGGCGTGTTCTCGATCGCCGCCACCGCCGCGTCCACCACGGGCGCGCCGGTGAGGATGTTGCCCTGGACGGCGTAGACGAGCGAGCCGACCACCCCGGTTCGCCCGCCCTTCCACTGCGATGCGTTGGCGCCGCTGAAGGTGGCGGTCCGCCCCAGGCCCGCGGGGGTGACGTCGGCCATGCCGTACTGCCGGCTCTGGTGCCCGCTGTCGAAGGCGGGCAGGGCCGCCAGGATCGACGCCGGGTCGACGCCGCGCACAATCCGGTCGCGGATGAACACGCGGTTGTTGCCGCTGGAATCGACCGACGACTGGGCGGTGGCCCCGCCCACCCCGGTGACGAGCACGGGCGTGCTGTTGCGCAGGTCGAAGTCGGCCAGGCACGTGGCGCTGCCCAGCGCGACCTCGCGCGTGCGCGTGTCGATGATGATGATGGACCAGGTGGCCTGCGCCCCCGTCCCGCACGCCGTCAGCGCCGCGGCCCACGCCATTCGACTCAGCATCCGCCACCTCCCCACACGCAGTCTAGCCGCGGAGTCGCCGGTCCAGGCTCGAGTTCGCACGGGTCCGGGGGCCCCGGTCGGCGTCAGCACCCGCCCGCCAGGCCCTGGAGCAGCACCAGGAAGTCGTTGAAATCCACGACGCCGTCGGAGTGTCGCATCGGCCCGTGCACGACCCACGGCTGCCCCGGGGTCGGCGTCCCGGCCAGCCGCGTCCTTTGCGCCACACCTGCGGCGGGTAGAAGATCTGGTGCGTCCGGAACCACGTTCACGCCGGCACCAGTGGCGCGAGTCGGAACTCCGTGGACGGAGCGCCGCGGGTGCCACGGGTCATCGGGCGCTTCGCCCGTGACCCGTGCGGCTGTTCGACGCCCGTCCGGACGCCGGCACGGGCAACCGCCGGGCGTCGTGGGCGGCGCAGGCCGTACAAGCGGCACAGGCGGGCGCCGGTGCCGCAGGAGCCCGGCGCATCTGTGCCCCGAGGGGCACGGTCGCGGCACGAAGGCGGCTATCGGATCGAGGCGCGGTACCAGTCGATGGTGCGCTTCAGGCCTTCCTCGAACGTGACGGCCGCGCGCCAGTTGAGGAGTTTGGCGGCGCGCTCGGTGTCGAGGCAGCGGCGCGGCTGGCCGTCGGGCTTGGTCGCGTCCCACTCGATCCGCCCCTTGAACCCCGTCAGCCGCACGATCAACTCCACCAGGTCCTTGATCTTGATCTCGAACGACGCGCCAAGGTTGATCGGCGTGGGATCGTCCATCGCCTCGGCGGCGCGGAGGATGCCCTCGGCGGCGTCGTCGACGTAGAGGAACTCGCGGCTGGCCGTGCCCGTGCCCCAGCAGGTGATGGAGGGGGCGTGGCGCTGCTGGGCCTCGACGCACTTGCGGATGAGGGCGGGGATGACGTGGCTGGACTCAAGGTCGAAGTTGTCGTGCGGCCCGTAGAGGTTCACGGGGAGGACGTACGCGGAGCGGAAGCCGTACTGGAGTCGGTAGGCGTCGAGCATCTGCCAGGCGGCCTTCTTGGCGACGCCGTAGGGCGCGTTGGTCTCTTCCGGGTACCCGTTCCAGAGGTCGTCCTCCTTGAAGGGGACGGGGGTGAACTTGGGGTAGGCGCAGATGGTGCCGACCTGGACGAACTTCCCGCCGCGCTCGCTGAGGCCGTCGAGGCGGGCGTGCTCGATGAGGTGGAGGGCCATGGCCATGTTGGCGAAGAAGTAGCGCCCCGGGCTCTTGCGGTTGGCGCCGATGCCGCCGACCTCGGCCGCCAGGTGGATCACCACGTCGGCCCGGTCCTTGCCGAAGGCGGAGCGGTAGAGGAGTGCGGCGTCGCGTTCGCTGGTGAGCTCGAAGTCGCGTCGGCGGGGGATGAAGATGTGGGCGTCGGGAACGCCCCGGGCCTTGAGGCGCTCGACGACGTGCCGCCCGAGGAAGCCCGCGCCCCCGGTGACGATGATCCTCTTGTTGGCCAGGTCGTACATGGGGCAGTACCGTAGGGGTTGCCGGGCGGGTATCGGGCGAGCGGACCCGCGCCCCGAGCCGATGATGCGGGTCCGGCCCCGACCGGGCGTCGCGGCACCGGCCGCCCTGGGCTCATAACCGCGTGACCAACACCCAGACCAGCGACAGCAGACCTCCGGAAGACCCCGGCCCGGCGCCGATCGAGGCCCCCCTCGGGGGCGCGGTCAGCCGCGGCATGTCGTGGATGGGGGCGGCGGCGGTCGCGGGGCGGGGCGTCTCCTTCGTCCAGATGTGGGCCCTGGGCTGGCTGCTGTTCGAGGAGGACTTCGGGGTCTACGCCGCGGTGCTGGGGATCTGGGGGCTGGTGGCGGTGCTGCGCGAGGGCAGCGTCACCAACGTGCTCATCCGGCGCGGGCTCAAGGAGCTTCCGCGCCTGGAAGGCCCGGGCTTCTGGCTGTGCCTCACGATGAACCTCGGCGTCGGCGCGATCCTGGGCGCGATCGCGCTGGCGTTGCCCGCGGCGCGGGGATCGCTGTCGGAGACCTACGCGGACCCGCGCCTGCCCTCGATGCTGCTCGTCGTGGCGCTGGGGATCCCGCTGTCGACGCCCGCGGCGATCCTGATCATGCGCCTCCGGATGCACATGCGCTTCGCCGAGCTGAGCCGCGTGCAGATGGTGTCGGCGATCCTGCGGGCGGTGGTCGCGGTGGGGCTGGCGTCGGTGGGATTCGGCCCGATCAGCCTGGTGTGGCCCCTGACGGCGGTGGCGCTGTGGGAGTGGTGGGCCCTGCACCGACTGACGCCGCTGCGCCTCCGCGACCTGCGGTTCAACGGTCCGGTCGTTCGGTCGCTGTTCCACCAGGCGATCCACGCGCTGACGGTGGGGCTGGGCAACTTCTTCGTGGACAAGGGAGTCTACGTCGTCATCCCGGTCTTCCTGGGGAAGGCGGTGGTGGGAGTGTTCTCGTTCGGATTCGAGATCATGATGCAGCTGGCGGCGCTGATCTCGTGGAACCTGCAACTGGTGCTGATGCCGGCGCTGGCGCGGCTGAACGCCGAGAAGGAGCGGCAGCGGGCCGCGGTGGTGCGGGCCCTGCGGGCGGTGACGGTGATCAGTTGCCCGATGTGCATGGGGCTGGCGGCGGTGATGGAGCCGCTGGAGGGCGTGCTGTGGGGCGGGAAGTGGGCGGGAGCGGTGGCGGTCGTTCAGATCTTCGGGGCGGCCTTCCCCGCCCGCATGACCTTCGGGCTCACCAACGCCGTGCTCATGGCCCAGGGACGCTTCCGCACCTGCGGCACGCTCATGCTCATCGAGGGAGTGATGCTGGTGGGGGCGGGAGCGGCGGGAGCGGTCGTGCTGGGGAGCGCGTGGGGCGTGGCGGCGTGCGTGGCGGGCGCGCTCGTGGTGGCGCGCGTGGGCGTGACGGCGTACACGGTGGTGACCTCGGGCGGCTCGGCACGCGAGGTGACCGTGGCCATGGCCCCGGCCCCGCTGGCGTCGATCGCGGCGTGGGCCCTGGCCGCGTGGGCCGAGGCCCTGGCCTTCGTCGACGCGGGGCTGGGAGGGGCGATCACGGACGCGTTCGAGGGGGCCGGGCTGGGCGCGCGGTGGATCGCGGCGGGGACGGGCGCGGCCCGCATCGCCGTGATTGGTCCGGTGTTCTCGGTGTCGTTCGTCGTCCTGATGCGCGTGCTGGGCCGTGACCAACTGGCCGAGGCGGTAGCGGCCATGCCGGGGCGCCTGCGCCCCTGGGCGCGCCGCGCGGCCCTCCTGCCGCGGGGGGCGGCGTGAGGGCGCGGCGGGCCATCTCGGCGACGCTGGCGATCGCGTGCGTTGTCGTCGTGGCGCTCTGGGCGGTGGGGCGCGTGCTCACGGATGGCGCGTACCCCTCGCAGTTCCTGTTCTGGATGCCCGCTGCCGCCGTAGCGGTGGTCGGCGCCGGCCTGGTGGCGGCGTCGCGGGCGATCGCGCCCCGCGCTGCACGCGGGCGGGTCGCCGCGCGGCGGACGCGTTGGCTGGCGGCGCTGTCGCTGCTGGCGGTCGTCGTGCACGCGACGGCCGAGGGGCGCCTGCTGGCGGACGGGCCGCCCGCCCCCACGGGCCCCACGCTGCGAGTCGTCTACTGGAACCCGTCGTGGGGATCGACGCCGGGGCTCGAGGAAGAGGTGCGGCTCTCGGGGGCCGACGTGTTCGTGATCGGCGACCAGCCGACCGACGTGCCCTGGCAGCGCGTGCGCTCGCACCTGGGGGAGCGCGGCTCGGCCCTGTGGGCGATGAACTCGGTGGTGCTGTCGAGGCACCCGCTGGTGCGCTGGGGCTGCACGTCGCTGGAGATCGACGGCGCGTGGGAGCAGGCCCGCACGAACCCCGACGGCAGCCCGCGCATCACCCGACAGCGCGGGCGGGCGGTGTGGATCGAGGTCGAGACGACGGAGGCGTTCGGACGCCCCATCGTGATGTGGCTCATCGACCTGCCCTCGGACCCGCTCCTGGACCGGGCGTACGTAGGCCGCCGCGCCGACGAGGCCATCCGCTCGTGGCGCGGCCCGTCGTACCGGCGCTCGCCCGAGGGGCGCGATGTGCCCGAGGAGCAATCCCACGCCGGCTTCCCGGAGCCCGACCTGATCGTGGGCGACTTCAACACCCACCGCGGCGCGGCGTCGATCGCCCGCCTGACGCGCGGGCTCCCCAGCGCCTTCGGGGCCGCGGGGCGCGGGCTGCTCGGCACGTTCCCGCGCGAACTGCCCCTGTGGCACCTGGACCAGGCGTTCGCCAGCCCGGGCGTGCGCGTGGTGGGCTACCGCCTCCGCGACCCCGGCGAGGGACGGCACTGGATGCAGATCATCGACCTGGAGTGCGCCGGCTCGGCGTACCCGCCCGTGCGGAAAACAAGACGGGGGCCGGTGTCCCGACCCCCGCCCCTTGCGGTTGAACAGCGCCGGGGACAGCCCGGCGCGGAGGTGTCGATCAGCAGCCGGCGTTGTAGAGGTTGAGGAACTCGAGGAGGTCGTTGAAGTCGACGACGCCGTCGCCGTTCAGGTCGGCGCAGGGGTCCTGGTTGTTGAAGTCGTTGAGGAAGGCGAGGAAGTCGTTGAAGTCGATGACGCCGTCCTCGTTCCAGTCGGCGCGGGAGCAGGCGCCGGCGCCCGTGCCCGGGCAGCCGCCCGTGGCGGTGCCGTACACCTGGAAGGCGACCTCCATCGGCACGGAGGGACCGGTCCCGGCCGGCTGCCCCGCGTCGACGATGTTGACCCACGTCGCGGTCTGGCGCTGGCGGGCGTTGTTGAGCGCCGGGTCGGCGTGGTACTGGCGGGCGCAATCGCGAGTGAGCGGCGCGATCCACGGGCCGGAGAAGGACGCGCTGCCCATGCCCTGCGCCTCGAACCAGTATGTGCCCTCGCCGAGGCTCAGCCCCGGCGTGTTGGCGCGCAGGCGGTTCACCACGCGGGTGAAGCCCGGGGGGGTGGGCGTGCCGCCGCTGGTCGGCGCGACCACGGTGGAGAAGACGCGGTGCGCGGCGTAGCTCGAGCCCGCCGCGAGGCGATTGGTGGTCAGGTCGCCCCACACCACGGTGCCGCCCGCGCCCGGGACGCCGTTGTAGACCTGGATCACGATGCCGGTGTAGCTGGTGGGGCCGGCGGGGGCGCCGGTCTCATACGCGAAGAAGTCGATCCCGTCGATGGTCCACGTCTGGCCCGCCGGAACGACAAAGTCGTCGGCGACGGCGTTGTTGCCCTCGCTCCCTCCCTGCCAGCCGAACCCGGCGACCGTGTTGGCGTTGCTTCCCCATGGCGCGGGACAACTCAGCGGCTGGCACTCCGACCACACGCCGCCCAGACCATGCGCTGCCCCGCTCCTCGTCGTGGCGACCTCGTTGAGCCCGGTGTCCGCGGGCGTGCCGGGCCCGCGCAGGGCATTGGCCCACAGGACCTGTGCCGACGCCATCCCCGCGGCGCTGCACAGCAGCGCGGCGCTGATCGTTCCCACGATTCGTGCGTTCATCTCCGATCTCCTTCTGCTAATGGCTTGAACACCCTTCCTCGCAAAGGACGCACCATGCGCCCACGGGGCGCTTCCGCCCTGGCGGACAGCGTAACACAGATCCGCGGCGGTGGGCGCGCCAAACTTCGGGGTTTCCAGGAAGTCCCGCCATTTCTGCGCCAAGCCGGTTCGGGTGTACCCACCATCCGTATTCGTTGATTGTCAGGGGGTCGGCGACTCTCCCTCGGGAGATCCCCCGGCAAGCCCGCCGCGGGGCGCGCTTCCGTCTCCGCGTCCTCCGACCCTGCCGGTGTCAAGCGAGCGAAACCGCGGCCCGCTCAGGGGGGCGTGAGCGCCGAATCGGCCCTGTCCCGCTGTGTTCTCGCCGTCTCGCCGGTCCCGTGGCCTGCGATGGGGCAGGTGTCGATCGTTCGGATCGACGGCGCTACCGGAGATGAGCAGACGTTCGCCGCCGCGGAGTCGGCGGATGGTCGGGGGAACATCGAGGACGCCGACGGGTCGGCGTGGGTCTGTGTGGGGAGTCGGCATGGGGTTGACACCCTTGGGCGCGACGGGCGTCTTCGACGGGGCTCGCGGGGGACGGGTCGCGGCTCGGGGGGGTCCAATAACCGCGCGCCCGCGAGGGCGCGGGGCGGCGCGCGCTGGACCGCCTCCGCCGGAGCATCGGTCATTGGCTTGGGCGCGGATGCCCAGGCGGGGTCGTCGCCCTCATGCGCGCCGGTCGCCCCTTGGGACACCCTCGGCCGATGGGCGGCTTGCGGTGCGAGTCGGAAGAACGTGCACCAAGGCGCGGGCGGGCGCCGCGGGTGCCACGGGCGATCCGCCTTGCGGATCGCCCGTGCCGGCGTCCGGACGGGCCTCCGACCCCCGCGTCGTAGACGCGATGCCGCACGTGGGGCTTGCCCTGCCCCGACGCTCTCCGCAAGCCGCGCTGACGCGGCCTCACCGCTTCGGGTTCAGCCCCGACACGAACTCGCGGAAGTCCGCCAGGTGCGGGCCCGACACCTCGGCTCGCACCGTGCCGAAGGTGAGCGCGAAGCGATCGGCGTTGGCGGCGGCGACCAGGTCCTCGGTCGGGAACCGGAAGCGCACGGTCTCCTCCCGCCCGCCCGTCGCCTTGGCGCTCGTGTAGGGCGCCGGGCCGGACGCGGCCCGCAGCGGCCTGGACTCCTCGCCGATGACGACGCTGCCCGGCGGCCCCGAGAACGCCAGCACGCCCGGCTGCGACGTGCTCACGCTGAACGAGCCATCGACCGACCCCTCGGGGTTGTCCGCGGCCCGCACGCGCCCCTTGTGGCTCGACGTCAGGAGCAGCGTCGCCCCCGCGACCTGGCGGGGCGACGCCCCGCTCACGCCCAGGTCGCCCAGGCGCAGCGTGGTCGTCGTGCGGTCGCGCGGGCCGTCGTAGGTCGTCGTGATCGACCCGGGTTCGGCCCCGGTCGGCGCGGGGTAGGGCAGCGCGAGCAGCTCCACGTCCCGCGCCTTCCTGGCCCGCTGCTTCTGGGCCGCGCCCGAGCCGTCGCACGCGGTGAGGGCCGCGAGGCACAGGGCGGCGACGGCCGCACGTCGGATCGTCCGCATGGCTGCCTCCCTTTCACCGCGGGCGCCAGTCGGGCGCCGTCGCCTGGTTCGACCACCGGCGCATGTCGCGCAGGTCGTCGAGCCCGAGCGGGTCGACGTGCCCGTCGAACATGGCGACCAGGGCCTTGCCGAAGTGCCGCAAGTCGAGGTGACCGTAGGTGGAGGGCGTGCGCCCCGCGTCGAAGGGGCCCGCGGGCGCCTCCCAGGGCGTGAACGTCGGCACCTGCCCGGTCTCGCGGCTGGCCTGCCACGGGCCCTCGATCCGGTGCCGCCCTGGGATCACCCGCTCTCGCTGGATCGGGTGGTACCCGCGCGAGGTCGCGAAGATCAGGAGGCGGTCGGGGAACTGGGGCTCGTCGAGGCTCGTGACGTAGAACTTGCCCCAGCGTCCGAGCGCCGGCTGGTAGAAGCCGCCGCGGCGTGCGTCGCCGCCGACGTAGGTCGAGTTGAGCCCGAAGCTCGGGCTGGAGGCGAAGGCCCACTGGAAGCCCGTGCGCGTGAGGGGCTGGTCGGGGAGGGCGTCGAACTCCGAGCGCAGGCGCTTGTCGACCACGAGCGCCTCGTGCGCGAAGCCGAGGTAGGGGGCCAGGCGCCAGGTGTACCGCCTCGCGGCGCTGCCGTACAGCCGCCCGGCGTCGCCCGAGTCGCTGAAGTAGACCTTGATCTCGCGGGCGGGGTCGGCGCCCGGCGCGACCCACTCCGAGGGGGTGTACCCCGGGAGCAGGGCGCCGCGGTTGTCCATGGCGTAGACGCTGTAGGCGATGGCGAACTGGCGCAGGGCCGCCGCCTCGCGCACCTGGGCCGCCGTCTTGCGGGCCTTGCCCAGCGCCGGCAGCACGATCGCCATGAGCAGGGCGACGATGCTGATCACCACCAGCAGCTCGATGAGCGTGAAGCCCGGGCGGGTTGTCCGCGCGCGCGAGCCCATGGAACACTCCGCGGGTCGATCCGTCAGCTCGGCGGCGTGCCGCGCTGCAGGTCAACCCCCTGTACACCCGCCACGGAGTTCATCGCCAGCACCAGGGCCGGGCCCTCGTCCTCCGAGGCCAGCTCGACCGCGTAGGTCAGGTCCAGCGAGGCCCCCTGCCGCGCCGTCGAGACCCCCGCCAGCCTCGACGTGCGTGCCCGCGGCCTGAGGAACGCGCCCACCGACTCGGCCGAGTGCCCCGCCCCCAGGCGCACCGTCAGCGAGTAGAGCGACCCGGCCCCCGGGGCGCCGGGCTGGATCGCGCGCCGCAGCCGCGCCGACGCCGCCAGGGCCGCCACCCCCACGATCGGCGTCCCGATCGCCGCCACCAGCAGCAGCCCGGTGCCGATCGCCATGCCGACGACCACGGCGAAGATGACGAACGCCGTGTCGCGCGTGTCCTCGACCACCGTGCGGAAGCGGACGATCGACAGGGCCCCGACCAGCCCGAAGGCCCGGGCCACGCTCTCGCCGATGACCATCGTCACCATCGCCAGCAGGATGGTGAGGAGGACGAGCGTGCCCATGAGCGTGCGCGAGTCGCGGGCCAGTCGCCCGTGCGAGAGCCTGTACAGCACGGACACGACCACGCCGAACGCCGACGCGACCACGAGGCGAAACCCCATCGTCGACGCCGACAGCGGGGTCTCCATCATCGCGGCGTCGCGGAGCCAGTCAGGCACGCTCCACCCCCGCGGGGGGCAGGGCCGGGACCTCGACGCCCAGCTCCCGGGCGAAGGCCCGCACGCAGGTGCGGTACTTGGAGACGCCCGTCGGGTGCAGCCGCATCGCCGCGATCGCCGCCTTCAATGGCGACGGGATCGACCCGTAGTACTTGAACTCGCAGACCACGGCCCCGTCGAGCAGCCGGCGTTCCTCGGCGTCGAAGCCCAGCGACCAGCCCGGCGCCAGCGACCCGCGGATGTTGCGGTCGAACGTCACCCGCATCGGGCCCTCCGAGCACACGCCGAAGAGCGCCCGCCGAAGGTACCGCACGCGGCACACCGGCGCCAGGTCGTGGGCCCGCACCTCGCGGAGGAACCACGCCTGCGCCAGGTTGCCCGCGTCGCCCTCCGACAGCCGGGGCATGTCGTCCAGCGTCGCCTCGACGCGCCGCTTGCGCACGCGCCGACGCCGCGACCACTTGCGCTCGAGGAAGAGCACGGGCGACGAGCCGTACTGCCGCACCCGGCACTTGCGGTTCTTCATCCGCCAGTCGCGGTGGTAGACGCCCAGCTCCGGGCTGTCGAGGGCGAGGTTCGAGATCGCGTACATGCCCCCCAGCGTCGGGTCCGAGTGCGGGTCGGGCAGGAGCGCCCGCGACAAGTGCTCCTCCACGCCGCGGGCCCGCTCCTCGTCCAGCAGGAACTTCAGCTCGAACGCCAGCGGGATCGACGCCGGCACATCGCGCCGGAGCGACGGCGAAACACTCTCGTGAGACGGAGCACCCCCATCGGCTTGGCCCCGCCCCGCGGGATCACTCGTGGTCGGCATCGATCGTCCCAGGCGCACGCGCCGGAGCCAAGGCTCTCCGCCTTCCCCGAACACGCCCCCGCCATTCTATGAGATGCGCGCCAAACGCACGCCCCCCCAGTTTATTCCGTGCCGGGGGCGTGGTTGTGCGCCCCCGGGCCCCCGGGAGTCTCCACGAATCCGGCGCCATGCATGCTCATGCGGGGAACCGCGTTTCCTCTCGTGGCGGATGAGTTGGGGCCGCCCCGGAAACGGGTTGGGTGTGGGTATCAAGTTCGGCATCTGTTTGCACCACAGGCATCGGCGTCTTGGTGCCCGTCGGTCTTGGTCGCGTCCGCGGGTTCCGCCGGGCCGCCTCCGGGCGCCGCCGGCCTTCGATCGGAGACCTGTCATGGCCTTGGTCCGCCGCTTCGTCACCACCCTCGTTGCCCTGCTCATCCCCGCGGCCCCCGCGCTGGCCCAGGACCTCTACGACACCACCGTCCTGCGCACCTTCCACATCCAGTTCCGCGACGCCAACTGGCTGACCCTGCTCCGCCAGAACTACTCCTCCGAGACGCCGATCCTGGCCGACCTGACGGTGGACGGCGTGACGTACCCGAGCGTGGGCGTGCGCATCCGCGGCAACACGTCGTACACGGCGCTCCCCAGCGGGTCCGAGAAGTTCTCGCTCAAGATCTACATGGACCACGTGGACCCCAACCAGGAACTGATGGGGTACGACACCATCAACCTGAACAACGCCTTCCGCGACCCCACCTTCTGCCGTGAGGTCGCGTACAACAACTACGTCGCGCGGTTCATGCCCAACCCGAGGGCCAACCACGCCCTCGTCACGCTCAACGGGCAGAACTGGGGCGTCTACTGCAACATCCAGCAGCCCGACAAGCGGATGCTCCGCGACTTCTTCACCAACGCCGACGGGCTCCGCATCCGTTGCCCCAACAACCCCAACGGGCCCGGGCTGCGCTACAACGGCGCCCTCCCCTCGGGGTATACCGGCTACGAGATCCAGGAGCCCGGCGGGCTGGCCGACCCCTGGGGCGCCCTGATCGCCGTGTGCAACGTCCTCACCAACGAGCCCCTGGCGACCTGGCCCAACATGGACACCCTCTTCGCCATCGACCCCTCGATCTGGTCGGTGGTGCTCGAGAACCTCCTGACCGACGACGACAGCTACATCAACAAGGGCGCGGACTTCATGACCTACCGCGACCCGCTCGACGGGCGCACGCACCTGCTCCAGCGCGACGCCAACGAGACGTTCACGCAGTCGGCGTGGTCGATCACGCGGAACTTCACGTCGACGAGCAAGCCGGTGCTGAGCCGCATGCTCGCGGTGGCCGAGCTGCGTCAGCGCTACATGGCCCACTACCGGACGGCCAGGACGGACGTCAACTGGGCCTACTTCGGGCCCATCTTCACCGCCCACCGGAACCTCATCGACGCCGCCGTCCAGGCCGACCCCAAGAAGCTCTACTCCTACGCCCTCTTCCAGGCCAACTTCACCAGCACCGTCAACATGCCCTACACGGGCATCGCCGGCGGCAACATCGTGGGCCTGCAGCAGTTCGTCGACCAGCGGGTCGCCTTCCTCAACGGCAACGCCGAGCTCGTCGCGAACGGGCCCACGATCGTCTCGGTCACGCCCTCGACCGCGACGCCCATTCCCGGCAATCAGGTCGTCATCAGCGCCAACGTCACTCCCGCCGGCAGCGCCGTCTCGCGCGTCGAGCTCTTCTACCGCCCCGGGCCCGCGGGGGTCTTTCAGCGCGTGCTCATGAGCGGCGCCGGGCCCAACTACACCGCGACCATCCCCCTCACCGGCACGCCCGGGCAGCGCGTCGCCTACTACGTCGCCGCCACCGCCGCCAACACCTACGCCTCCTTGACCTTCTCCCCGCGCCTCGCCGAACGCGGGCCCCAGTTCATCGAGTACGGCGTGAGCGGGCAGCCCGGCATGCGCATCACCGAGTGGATGTATGCCGGCATCAACGGCGAGTTCGTCGAGTTCACCAACATGTCCGCCGTGCCCATCGACATGACCGGCTGGAGCATGGACGACGACCACGCCACGCCCGGCGCCTTCGACCTCAGCGCCTTCGGCGTGGTCCAGCCCGGCGAGTCCGTCATCGTCACCGAGAACACCGACTCCATCTTCCGCGCCGGGTGGGGAATCCCCCCGCAGGTCAAGATCCTCGGGCAGCTCGGTTCCGCCTCCGGCAACGGGCTGGGACGGAACGACCAGGTCCACCTCTTCAACCACCTCGGGCAGCCCGTCGACCGCATCTACTACGGCGACCAGACCTACCCCGGCACCGTCCGAACCCTCAACGCCTCCGCCCAGACCTGCTCCGACCACCTGGGCCTCAACGCCCTCGACCAGTGGCGCCTCTCCGTCTCGGGCGACGAGTTCGGCTCCTACACCGCCTTCGGCGACACCGGCACCCCGGGCTTCTACTTCATGCGCTCCTGCTGCCCCGCCGACTGGAACGCCGACGGCGTCGTCGACTTCAACGACCTCCTCGCCTTCCTCAACGACTACAACGCGGGCGACCCGCGCGCCGACGTCAACCGCGACGGCGTGGTGGACTTCAACGACTTCCTCGCCTTCCTGAACGACTACAACACACCCTGCTGATCGGGGAGATTCTCGGGCGCGACGCAATGCGCCCAGAGACCCGCAACCGGCCCAGCCCGGCGAGCGAACCGGACGGCATGAGCAACCGCCTCTCCGCGCGGTCGGTCTGGACTCGATTGGCCCCCATGGCCGTCCTCGCCGGCGCCGCCTCCGCCCAGGTCACGATCGACCGCTCCCTCGTCGAGGCCGCCGGCGGGCTGCCCGGGCTGGTCACGGCCGCACGCCTGGAGCCCGCGGCCCTCGATCGCCTCAAGGGGCTCCGGCCCGGGCAGCACGTGACGCTGCGCCACGTGCCGTTACCGGACGGCGCCGCGGACCTCGACCTTGAGCGGTTCACGGTCTTCGAGCCGGGCGCGGTGTTCGCGGAGGGCGATCGGGCCGCGCCGGAGCCGGACACCGTCCTGCTCCGGGGGCGG
>Ga0194127_10000875_pt1 | contig 46815 bp, 45 predicted proteins | sample TA2KigC100mmetaG_FD_148624 | JGI IMG/M metagenome (GOLD analysis project Ga0194127, IMG submission 148624) | Freshwater microbial communities from Lake Tanganyika, Tanzania - TA2015036 Kigoma Deep Cast 100m | ecosystem: Environmental > Aquatic > Freshwater > Lake | place: Tanzania: Lake...
GGTTACGAAGTCACCCTGAGGCCTCGACCATCGGACCTTCTGAGGTTCAGAAAGTCTCTTAGCCATGTTTCAAAATCATTTCCTTGCAAAACACTTCAGTGATAACCGTTTTTCAGCATCCTGCTAGATACCGCCGATGCGAATCACCTTCTTTCCAAATTTGCGACGGAGTGCATCCACCGCCGTCAGCATTTCTTTCTTCTTGTCTTCGGAGGGGAAGAGGGGGAGGTCGGGTGGCGATGCATCCGTGAAATTCGTAATGTGAACACCCACGAGGCGGAGCGGTTTATCGCCGCGATAGTTGTGGTTGAACAGCTCTTTGACCGCCGCGAAGACATCGGGGTCGTGGTCGGTCGGTTCGATGGTTTTCGAGCGTGTGATCGTCTTGAACCCTGAATCCCGAAGCTTCAGCGTCACCGTTCGTGTTTTCCACTTGCGCTTCCTCAAGGTGGAGCAGACGCTCTCGACTTGGGAAAAGAGAATCTTCAGAAGGAGTTGATGGTCGCGTGTGTCGGAGCCAAACGTCTCCGCCTGAGAAATGCTTTTCCGAACGTGTTCGATCGCAAGAACGTCGCGACCGGCACCCTGGGAGACGCGGTGAAGCCATGAGCCGTGCTTTCCGAGCAGATTCACGAGGGAATCTTCGGACACTGCCTGAAGATCTTTGATGAGACGAAATCCGTGCTCCTTGAGGAGTTGCTCCGTCTTCGCTCCTACACCGGGAATGGCGCCAACCGGCAACGGGGCAAGGAATTCCTTTTCCTTTCCATGCTCCACGTAGCAAAGTCCCTGCGGCTTCACGGTATCCGTGGCAATCTTCGCAACCGTCCTGTTGGATGCGAGCGCGATCGTGCAGGGGAGATTATACTCATCACGCACGACAAGCTGAAGAGTCGCCACAAACCTGAAGAGATCGCCATAGAGCCGCTCACAACCGGTGAGATCGAGGTACATCTCATCGATCGACGATTGCTCCACGACCGGAACGAGTTCACACAGCCTGCTGTAGATCTTGCGCGAGTACTCGGAGTACGATCCATGACTCCCGCGCACCACGATCAGCGCGGGACAGAGCTTCAGCGCTTGGCCCGTCGGCATCGCCGAGCGGACACCGAACTTCCGTGCTTCGTATGATGCAGAGGTGACAACCCCGCGTCCGTCCGGACTTCCTCCGATAACGACGGGCTTGCCGATCAGAGCAGGATTCTTGATGCGTTCAACCGAGACGAAAAAACAGTCGAGATCGAGATGCGCAATGTAATGTTTGAGAGGCTGGTCCATGGTGAATTCGCGTTTGAAGCTGATGGAATAGAACTCTCAGTCCGCGCGCCTCACACTATTCCCTCTGCACTCGTCGTCCCTGTATCGATATAAACAAAATACGAAAGGATTCCGACCTCCTCCACCACGACCGAATTGCGCCCGTGCATGAACTGTTGTGCGGAGGGTTCTGTTATCGAAAGTCCCGGACAAAATCGGAGGATTTTAGTATTCGATCTGATTCAAGAAGCGACATCCGCGGGCGAATTGCGGTGCGAAACGCTTCAATGGGGATGTCGGCATCCGGGAGGTCGGGCGTGGCCCTCCGATTGTTGGTGAACACGTTATCGGCGATGAGAAAGTTCGGCGGAATGCGTTCGAGGGCCAAAGCGCATTGCGTGCAATAGTAGTCGGGGGAGTCGTAACGCGGATTCTGTGCGGTTTTGGTGAGAATGTTACCGCGGAATGAACCCGGATCCCCCTGCTCCGATGCGCGTGTGATTGCCGCGCCGCAGGCCCCGGTATTGTAGATAACATTCTGTTCGATGTGCGCGGAAGGAATCCCCCTTTCCGCATCCCACAATTGAATTCCCCACGTGACGATATCTTCGACAATATTCTCTCGGACTGTCGCTCGGGCATCGACGAAAATCCCGATTCCTTTCCAATATCGTTTCACGAGATTGCGCCGAATGTCCGCGGCGGCGTTCCAGGAGAGGCCGATCCCGACGCCTCGTCCTCCGCCGATATCTCCTCCGGTTGCCTTGTCAATGCCATCGATGATGTTCCCTTCAATCGAGGCCCGAGCATCGCGATAGAGCGCGATACCGTCCCATGAGTTCCGGACGATCTCGTTGTTGACAATCGTCATTGTAGAATGTTCCCGTCCGGCGATTCCGATGATCCCGACAATGCGCTTTGTGACAAGTGCGGAGTCCCCGATATTTCCCACAATCCGATTGTTTCGAACGACTGCTGAACTCCGTCTGACGACAACAGCGGCATCGGTCGCCATCCCTGATGTGTCGCGTTCGCCGCCGGTAATCGTCAGATTTTCGAGAATCGCTTCATTGCAGTCCTCGATGAAGATCCCGTAGCCGGCGTGAGTATGGATAGTCGCAGAACGATTGGGAGGACCTGAGATTACCACGGACCTGCCTCGGATATGGAGTCCGACTGTTGCATGCACCGATGTGGGAGGGCCTTCACAATTGCCGCACGATTCATCGATGAAATGCGTAGGAACGAGGTGATACGTTCCCGGCGCGAGCTCAACCCGAATTGAATCGACAGGATTCCTGAACAGATCCTGGAGCTCGTGAGCAGTGGAGATACGACGGACCTCTTGACCACAAAGGGAAGAGAGGTAAAGGAGCACCAGGGGAGAAATTGATGAGAATCGCATGGATCCTGTAGCCTTTTTCGGTCGAAACCTGCCGGAACAATTCACGTAAATAGTCCTCAGCATCTTCATGCTTGACAAGTCTCAGCCGAATCTTCTTTCCAACCGCGGGTGAGGGTCCGTTCGTGGAGGTGATTGATTGGGCGCGTAGAGCATAGTACTCACTTCATGCCGCTCAATCAAGAATCACGTTGCTATAGTCATGAGACTTTCGTTACTTTGAACACATCCATCCAAAAGAACTTCGCTCCAACTCTTCTCACAGCACCTATGGAGGTAGGAACAATGCGTCGATTTCTGTGGCTTGTTGTGCTTGTTTTCGTGCTGGCGCTCCCCTCGCTGGCACAACTTCCCCCGCTGATTGACCGGGATTTGTTTTTCGGCGATCCCGAAATCTCCGGGGCCCAAATCTCACCTGATGGCAAGTACATTTCGTTCCTCAAACCCTTCATGAATGTACGAAACATCTGGGTGAAAGAGCGTCACGAACCGTTCGAGAAAGCCCGGCCGATTACCGCCGATACGACGAGACCGGTGATGATCTATTTCTGGTCCCATGACAGTCGGTATGTGCTGTATGCCCAGGACAAGGGGGGAGATGAAAACTACAGGGTCTATGCTGTGAATCCCGGGGAAAAGGGAGATCCGGTGCCGCCGGCACGCGATCTCACGCCGTACAAAGGCGTGCGCGCGATGATTATCGCTGTGCCGAAGAAGACCCCCAACACGATCGTCGTCGGATTGAATGACCGTCGGGCGGATTTGCACGATGTGTACACCGTCGATCTTTCGACCGGTGAGCGAACACTGGTCCGGAAAAACGACGACAACATCGCCGGGTGGTCAACCGATCTTGACGGCAAGCTCCGGCTTGGTATCCGCGTCACCGCAGATGGAGGAAACGAGATTCTCCAGATCGAGGGGGAGTCGTTGAAGCAGATCTATGCTGTCTCGCCGTATGAATCTGCCGGACCGTCACGCTTCACGCCGGACGGGAAGAAATTCTATATGGTGACGAACAAGGGAGAAGATCGGGATAAGATCCAGCTTGAGCTCTTTGATCTGGCGACCGGAAGAACAACCCTGGTTGAGAAAGATCCTCTCAATGAAGTTGATTTTGCCGGAGCTCTGTTCTCCGATGTCACAGAAGAAATCCTTGCGACGTATTACATCGGGGAAAGGATTCGGATATATCCGAAGCAGAAGAAGTTTGCCGAAACGTACGAAAAGATGAAGAAGGCTCTGCCCGAGGGAGAGATCTCTTTTGGAAGTACAACGGCCGATGAAACCCTCTGGATGGTTGCCGTGTCCAGCGATGTAGATCCGGGCTCCCGCTACCTCTTTGATGTCAAGACCGGAAAGACAGAGTTTTTGTACAAATCGCGCCCGAAACTCCCGAGCGAGAATCTCGCCCCGATGAAGCCTGTACGCTACACTGCGAGAGACGGAATGACGATCCACGCGTATCTCACTCTTCCGAAAGGCATCGCAGGAAAGAGTCTTCCCACAATCATGCTTATCCATGGAGGCCCCTGGGCACGTGACATTTGGGGATACAATGCCGAGGCCCAATTCCTGGCCAACCGCGGATATGCCGTGCTGCAGCCCAACTTCCGCGGTTCGACCGGCTATGGCAAGAAGTACCTCAACGCGGGGAACAAGCAGTGGGGAACGGGATCCATGCAGCACGACATCTCCGACGCTGTACAGTACTTGATCAAAGAAGGTATCGCAGACCCGAAGAGGGTGGGTATCTATGGCGGTTCCTACGGCGGGTATGCCACGCTCGCGGGGCTCGCGTTCACGCCTGATCTCTATGCCGCGGGGGTCTCCTACGTGGGCCCCTCGAACATCATCACACTGCTGAACTCCATCCCGCCGTACTGGGCGCCGATCAAAAAGATCTTCAACGTCCGCGTTGGCGACATTGACAACTCCGAGGATGTGAAGCGACTCGAGACCCAGTCTCCGCTCAATTCCGCGAAGCAAATCAAAGCACCGCTTCAGGTGGTTCAGGGCGCTAACGATCCGCGCGTCAAGAAGGCGGAATCCGACCAGATCGTTGTCGCGATGCGTGAGTTGAACAGGCCCGTCGAGTATCTCGTTGCGCCTGACGAGGGTCACGGATTTGCAGGGAAAGAAAATCGTCTCGCCTTCTACACGGCCATGGAGACGTTTCTTGCGAAACATCTCAAGGGGCGGTTCCAGGATTCGATGACGCCGGAAGTGAAGAAGAAACTGAATGATCTCACCGTCGACATTAAGACCGTTACTATGCCGGAAAAACCGTCGGCCGAGGAAATGAGTCCGGTCCCGAGCTTCACCGGCACGGGTGTGAAGCCGTTCACGGCCGAATACTCGGCGAAGATGAAAATGATGGGCCAGGAATTCACCGTCACCTCGAAGCGAATCGTCTCGCAAGCGCAATGGAACGGAAAGAAGATCTGGCGGCTCATTGAGGAATCTTCGACGCCGATGGGGGCTGCAGTCGATACGGTCGATCTGGTGTTCGAAACTCTTCAACCCGCACGTCGATCCCTCCGTCAGGGTCCAGCCACGATAAATATGGTGTTTACGGCAGATGCGGTGAAAGGAAAGATCCAAGCGGGTCCGCAGGAAATGCCTCTGGACATCAAGTATACAGGACCGATTGTCCTCGACGGCGCATCGATGGAGCTCTGCGTCGGCACGTTGCCTCTCGCACCCGGCTATTCCGCGACCCTCACGACGGTCGAAATCATGCGCGGGAAGTCCAAACAACTCGGTCTCAAGGTCACCGGCGCCGAGAGTGTGACAGTCGCGGCCGGAACATTCGATGCCTTTGTCGTGGAGGTGAAACCGCTTGATGACAATTCCGGAGGTTCCAAGATCTGGATTGCCAAGAACGACAAGCGCACGGTGAAAACCGAGACCAAACTCCCCGCGACTATGGGAGGTGGCACGGTCGTCAGCGAGCTGTCGAAATAGAAAGGTGAACAAGCCGGGAGAAGCGGTGCCGATTGTTTTGGTACCGCTTTTTCTTTTTGTGAAGAGAGAGGGGATCTCTCCCGAAAAAGGGCGTTGGGGGTTGCATTTCAACGCGAAAAGCCGTTAGATTGAGACGGAGCGTCGAACATCGCTCCATCGTGTCCACAAAACCAGGGGAGTAGGGGATCCTCCAGAATTTCTCATATCAGACAGAAGGAGTCTTGCGATGGCTGTCGAATCCATAGATCTCGCACTTGGGAAACGAATGCCGGCATTCCAACTCAAGGATCCGCTCGGAAAAGTCTATCACAGTGACAAACTCCTCGGCGAAAAAGGTCTCCTGGTCGTGTTCACCTGCAACCACTGCCCCTATGCTCTTGCCGTCTGGCCCCGGGTGATTCGCTTATCGGAGTATGCGAAGGGAATCGGCATCAATACGGTTGCCATCAATCCTAACATCAATCCTGACTATCCCGAAGACGCTCCGGAGCGGATGAAGGAAAAAATCGAGGAATGGGGAATCCCGTTTCCGTATCTCATCGACGAGACGCAGAATGTCGCGCGCGAATTTGACGCGCAGTGTACGCCCGACATCTATCTTTTTGACGCGAATCAGAAGCTCGTCTATCATGGACGGATTGATGATTCGTGGCAGGATGAGAAGAAGGTCACGAGTGAGGAGCTGAAAGCCGCAATAACCAATCTGGCGGACGGCAAGCCGATCGCCGCGCAGCAGTGCCATTCGCTCGGTTGTTCAATCAAATGGAGAAAGAGCTGAGATCTCTTTGGTGCAATGGTTTATCAGTCCGAATTCTCGCTCTCAACTTCCGGTAACGGTGATATGCACGATATCACCGAAAAGGTCGTCTCAATTGTCGGGAAATCAAGAATCAAGACGGGCATTGCACATGTGTTTGCCGTCGGAAGCACGGCCGGCATCGGGGTGATCGAATTCGAGCCGGGTCTGCGGAAGGACCTTCCGACGATGATGAACAGGCTCATTCCGCCGAGTCGGGAGTACGGTCACGAGAAAGCGTGGCACGACGGCAACGGACATTCCCATCTTCAGGCGACGCTCCTCGGTCCAGATCTCACCGTGCCGGTGCGCAACGGGGAGCTGGTGGTGGGAACGTGGCAACAGATTGTCCATCTTGATTTTGATGTGCGGGGGAGAGAGCGTCAGATCGCAGTTACCGTGTACGGAGAGTAGTCACTGATCGACGCAGGTAAACGTAACGGAAATTGAAATCCCGCCGTCACCCTTCGGCTGCGCTCAGGGTGCGGCGGGATTCGAAGTTCTTGTCCCTTCCGCGTTGAATCCTATCCGCGGGGATCAACTACCTTTCCCACGAAGAGAATCGCTCCCGAGGTCCGTTCACGGATCAGGAACACGAAGGGGCGATCGACAACCATCGTGGGCGGCAGTGATACGATGCCAATCCCGATTGATGTCACGGCCGCCGCTTCCGTCCCCTCCTCATTGACTTCAACAAATGCCTTGTGATCGGCCTGGCTGATAAAGAGCTCTCCTCTTTTATTGATTCCCCTGAAATCCGCCCTCAGCTTGTCGAACGCGATCCCCATCCCCAGTGCCGTGAGCGATTCTTTAAGAGAATTCTTGTATTCGAGTTTGAATCGTGGCAACGAGAGGTGGAGTTGGATTTCCCGGAACCCCTTGACGATGGAATCCCATTCGCCGGGCTCCAGACCGGTGACGAACGCGTCAATGTCCATTCCCGGCGAGGGGAGGATGAGCGACATGCTGAAGTACCCGGCACCATAGGGGAGGTCGATTGCCTGATAGTTTTCCGTCTGGTGGTACCGGAATTTCGTGTTCATCGTCATCAGTTTGCATGGGACCTTCGATCCGGAGAGCAGCGTGAATTCCCCATCGCGGGTCTCCTTTGGATCAAACTGTGTGGTCCATTTCCCCTTGAAATAAATGGCGTTGATCAGATACATCACAATTTCTTCCGGGATCGGCTCGTCGAGGATGGTGGGGATTTTTCCCTTTGTTTGGGTCTTGACCCACGAGTTGATTGTCTCAACCGCCGAGGGCTTGGAAAAATCGAGCGTTGCGACCTGAGCGTTGAAGAATGTCTTGTTCGTGTTGATGAAGGGTTCCTCGACGGCAAATCCGAGCCGGGACCAGATGGAGTTGGCGATATTCATCGTTACGCCCGGGTCGACGCCGGTCAGGAGTTCGGTGAGAGATTTGGAGCCCTGATTGATTTCTTCTAGCGAGAGGTTCTGGAATTCGAGCGTGGCCACCATGGAATCGTATGTCGTTCCCTGAGCGCCGTTCAGGGTCATGCCGAGGGCGGTAGAGATGGAGAGGGGAGAGATGAAGATGTTCTTTCGCTGCTCCTCCTTGTTCATTTCCTTGAAGATCTTGAGCCAGAACTTACTGTTGGATTGCGTCAATTTCTTTTCGGCGAGGGTCAATTCCCGCATTTCCTGAGGGATTGGCTCGGTTCCCCGATCGGAACAACTCATGTGCGGAGTCATGAAGAGACAGAGTATTGAGATGAGAATGTGGGATTTCATGTTCGGAATCCTTTGATTGCGACCGCTACTGAAAGCTAGATGGCTTAAGAGAAAGAATCAAGGAGAAAAGAGAGGAGTTGCAGCCGGAATGTCGGTGACCTGGGAAATTGCTTGACAGTAGATGGAGCATTTCGCAGTTTCTTCCTGGAGATGTAGTCGAGTCACCGCTGCGGCGCTTCCTGACGATATCGACAGTTGAACGATCATCCATCCATACCTGAAAGGATCGTGGAGTGTCAATCTTTTATGCCGGCGTGATCGTCATTGTCTTGGGCGCTGCGTCCCTGATCCTTCAACTCTTGATCGATCCGAACAGGCCCGAGTTGCCCGACCGGCGAACGGCGAAACAGGAAAAGAACTGGATGGTGATGGCGGGGATTGTCGGTATTATGATCGGAACGCTTTTGATGATATTGAGCAGGTGATCATGGGCGTTCTGAGACAGAGGTGTCCCTCTTCACAAGGGAGAAAAGCTAATCGAAACCGATGAGAGATCGGGTAGGACAGGTGTCCTCACCTCCGGGAGATCAATGGAGGGAAAAGAAAATGTCCCGAAATCAGAACCCACACGGGACATCTTCGCTCATACCGCGATTTCGGTCAGGAGCTTTCTGAATTTGGTACACACTGAGGGGCTCTTCGGAAACCGAGGTTTCCCCTCCTGTCAAGGAGGAGATCAAGGGGCGGTCGGATCTATAGAGGCACTGTCTGACAGAGTGTTCACGAGGCCTCGACGAGCGCGGCGAGGTTGGTCTCGAGCTTCTGAAGACTCAACTTGAAGTTTTCGAGTTTCTCGCGTTCACGCGCGACGATTTCTTTGGGCGCGCGGTCGGCGAAGCTCGGATTCGAGAGCTTCGCAGTTGTACTCCCCACGGACTGTCGGAGCCGCACGATCTCTTTCTCAATCCTCTTCTTCTCTGCCTCGATGTCGATTAATCCTTCCAGCAGCACAGAGATTTCCGCACCATCCACGATCGAGCTGGCAGAAAGCCGCGGTTTGTAGTCTGAAGGAATCACCTCAATCTTCTCCACGCGACCCAACTTGCGGAGATATCCCTGGTATTGCTCGGCGACGGCCTCCTGATCGGCTATCGCGGGCTTCATGTAGACCCTGATTTCTTTCGACGGCGGGATGTTGTTTTCCCCTCTGATATTCCGCACCGCGTTGATCACGTTCTGGACGAAGGCCATCTCGCTCTCGGTCTGCTCGTTGATCCACTTCGCTTCGCCTGCCGGAAACGCCGCGCGCATGATGCTCGCGCCGTTTCGTTCAGTCAGATGCTGCCACAATTCCTCGGTCACGAAGGGCATATGTGGATGAAGCATTCTCAGAGCGCGGTCGAAGATCCACAACGCGCGTGTAAGAACAGTCTTCTTTGTTTCAGGCGATTCGTCCCCGTAGAATCGGGTCTTCACGAGTTCGACGTACCAGTCGCAGAAATCACGCCAGATGAATTCATAGAGAATCTTGTTGGATTCATTGATCTGGAATTCCGACAGCGCGCGGTTGAAATCCCGCGCGGCATGATTCAGGCGAGAGAGAATCCACCGGTCTGCCAGATCGAGGTGTTCCTCCGGCAATCCCTCAAGATCGAGCGGTTTGCTGCCCGTGATCTCTTTCCTGTTCATCAACAAAAATCGCCCGGCATTCCAGATCTTGTTGGCAAAATTTCGCCCGAGCTCACACTTGTCGGCAGAAAAGAGAACATCCTGTCCGAGAGGCGCTAGATATGTCACCGTAAACCGCAATCCGTCCGCTCCATATTCCTGAATGACGTCAAGCGGATCGGGGGAGTTGCCGAGCGACTTGCTCATCTTGCGTCCCTGCGCGTCACGGATGATGCTCGTGAAGTACACATCGCGGAACGGAACCAGGTCTTCGTCTTTCCGGCGCGGCGAACCGTCGGATCCCTGCATATCCCTCATGAACTCAAGATTTGCCATCACCATCCTTGCCACCCAGAAGAAAATAATATCCGGACCGGTCACGAGTGTGTCGGTTGGATTGAAATAGCGCAGGTCTTCGTTGTTCTCGGGCCACCCGAGAATCGAGAACGGCCAGAGCCACGATGAGAACCAGGTATCCAGAACATGTTCATCCTGGGTGAGGGAGACGTTGCCTCCGATCCCCAGTTTCTGACGCGCCTCTTGTTCATTCCGGGCAGCAACAAACGATCCGTCCGGAGCATAGTAGACAGGAATCCTGTGGCCCCACCAGATCTGCCGCGAGATGCACCAATCACGTATGTTCGTCATCCAATGTTCGTACACTTTCGTCCATCGCTCGGGATGAAACCTGATCTTCCCCTCTTGCACCACCCGAAGCGCCGGTTCAGCCAGAGGCCTCATCTTCACGAACCATTGATCGGAGAGATACGGCTCCACCACGGTGTTACAGCGGTAGCAGCGCCCCACATTGTGAGCGTGCTGTTCGACCTTCACGAGGAATCCCTGTTCTTCCAGGTCTTTAGCGAGCAGCTTGCGGCATTCAAATCGATCCATCCCGACATACTGCGGCGGGACAGAGTCATTGAGCTTCGCCTCTTCAGTGAAGATGTTGACCTGCGGAAGTCCGTGGCGCTGTCCCATAAGGAAATCGTTCGGATCGTGGGCCGGAGTCACCTTCACCATCCCGGTGCCGAATTCTGAATCGACAAAATCATCCGCGATGATCGGTATCTTTCGACCGACGATAGGGAGAATGGCGGTCTCGCCAATCAGATGTTTGTACCTCTCATCGCGGGGATTGACAGCGACGGCAGTATCGCCCAGCATTGTCTCGGGCCTCGTCGTGGCAACAACGGCATGCTGATCAGTTCCCTCGATGGGATAGCGAACGTGCCAGAGGCTTCCCTGAGTTTCCAGATGATCCACCTCGTCGTCACTTAACGCGGTGTGATGGAACGGGCACCAATTGACGATATACTTTCCGCGATAAACCAATCCCTTGTCGAAGAGGCGGATGAATACCTCTTTCACTGCTTCCGATAATCCTTGGTCCATTGTGAACCGTTCGCGCTCCCAGTCGCAGGAGACTCCAAGCTTCCGCAGCTGCCGAACGATCGTATTGCCGTATTCCTTCTTCCATTCCCATACCCGATCGAGGAATTCCTCCCGTCCCAACTGATGCCGGTTCGTTCCCTCTCTTGCAAGCGCTTTTTCGACCGCGTTTTGTGTTGCAATCCCTGCGTGATCTGTTCCGGGAATCCAGCATGCCTCGTACCCCTGCATGCGCTTCCACCGGATGAGGATATCCTGAATGGTGTTGTTGAGCACGTGCCCCATCGTGAGGATGCCGGTGATGTTTGGAGGCGGGATAACGATGGTGTACGGGAGTCGTTGCTTGTTCACCGAGGCGTGAAACAACCTGTGAGATTCCCAATAGGCATACCACTTGTCCTCAACCTCAAGCGGATTGTAGATCTTCGAGAGATCGTTGTGGGACTGCTCTGTCATTCTGGATCCTTTGATCACATCGGGCAGTTGGTAATGAAAAAAGGTAGCTGTGACGAGCTACCCTCAAAGGGAGACATTCCACCTGCGACGAAGATACGGAAAATTAGGGAAGGAATGCAATTGGGGCGGAGCGTTCCATCGTGCTGTCAGGAGTAGGAGTTGTGTTGTCAGGAGTTAACTCCTGACAACACTGTAACCATCGGTTGTCGACCAGACTGGTCGACATGCTCACGTGCTAGCGGGGGATTGAGAACGATCGCTTCACGGCGGCCGCGTTTCCGAGTCGATCGGTCGCGTGGACGGAAAGCTGGTGTGTCCCCGGATCGAGAGAGTGCTTCCCCTCATAATGAACGAGTCGTTTGTACGGATCGTATTCTGCAATGACGACTTCTTCCCCCACGCTGATTCGGAATCCGTTTGGATCGACACCGGCCCGGTCATCCGAAATGCGGAAGCTGAATCGCAAGTGCGATCGGGTTGCGGAAACGCGAAGAGAAGAAAGGGACGGCGGAACGGTATCCCTCATGAGCCAGACATCTCCCAACAGGCGAGTTGATTCGCCTGTGATGAATTCGGGATTACCCGGATCCCAACGTCCGATCAGTCGTTTCTCACCATCATCCCTTAGGAAGAGCCCGGTGTTGTCGGCGCGGCGATCCGCCGGTACCTGGTGATGAACGCGTATGCCCCTTTTGAGCAGAACATCTTTCGGGAAGAGCGAGTAGCTATCGTCGTCCTTGTGAATCTGGAAATAGAGCGTATCGTAAACCGACTCGGGAGCGAAAAAGACGACGATCGTGCTGTCATCGTACGAGATTGTCCGCTCATCGGAGGGGGTCACCCGAAAGAGCGTGAGCCGATCGGTTGTCGACGTGCTTGTGCCGCCCGTCTCTGCTTCTGCGTAGAGCGTCAGGCGATCTCCCGCAAGTTGCGAGAGCGGAAATGTTCCCACAACGCTCCGTTCGTTCAGCGCATACGTCTCCACCTTGTGGCGGCGTCCCGACTCGACGATCGACAGTTCCGGTGACGAGGCGAACGGCTGTGGAGAAAACAATTGCACGATCAGATAGTTTCTGGCGATTTCTCTCTCCAGATCGAGAGACGCGTGTTTTCCCTTGGCAGCGTTTGAAATCAGAAATCGGGGATCGGAAGAGATCCCGTGGCGGTTTCCGGCGATGACCCTGACGTCGACGTCCGCACGGTTGGTGAATGGGAGGCGGTACCCGCCGGCGAAAGGTTCAAGATCTGACAATCGATACGACCTGTCATTCCATTTCGTTTGCAAGGGTGTCCGAGTCGCAACAGTCAGCGTTTCGATTGCCCCCGAGGTGTCGGTGTGCACAACAAGCCCTTGACTGTCCGATGCAAGAGTGATCTCCGGGATGCGCGAGCAGACAACCGGCACATCAAGCTCAGATCTGTTCCCCCGGATATCGAGGGCGACAACGCGCAGCATGTGTTTCCCCTCGGGAAGCGACCGCGTGTCGATGATCCCGAATCCTTCGGGTTGACGATCGTATAACGGGAGCCGGTTCCCCTTTTCCACGAAGAGTTTTTGGAACCGTCCATCTCCCCCCAGGAGAGAGGGCCAATCGTAGTAGAGGGCGATCTGACGCGATTCGATCGCAGAGACCTGATCAAGCCGCGATCGATAGATCAACGAATCGTTGAGATACAGCTCAAGTTGATAAATACCGCTCCGATGATACGATCCGGTGACCCGATCAGATCCTTTGATGACCATCCCGAACGCTCCGTCAAGATGGATGCGCTTCGAGATTGTGAACCTGTCTGAACTGTGCCGCGCGACTGCGCTGTTCCACGGACGAGGACTGCGGTTGACGCGGGAGCGATAATCGAGAGGAATGAATCCCACCCGGTGAAACTCCGGCGCGACGTTATCAGTGATCGCGCGTGATACTGCTGCCAGACGGAATGGATTGATCGGGTTGAGGTGTCTGTCTCTTACTTCAAAATGGAGGTGGGGCGCTCCAATCCCGGTGTCGCCCGTGTACGCGATGACATCCCCTCTTCGAACTGGCAGCAGGTCCCGATCCGGTGCAACATCAATGGCGTATCGTCCCTTGGCATACTGGATTCCCCTGGCGAATGCTTCGATGGCCGTACTGAAGCGTTGGAGATGGGCATACGTTGTGACAAATCCATCCGCGTGCGTCACGTGGAGCATCTTGCCGTAGCCATAGGGATTGGTGTGGATGCGGGAAATGTATCCGTCTCGTGCCGCGTAGACACGGTACCCGCGCTGTCCGTTCGTGCTGATGTCGATGCCGGCGTGAAAGTGCGTGCGCCGATATTCCGCAAATCCGGAACTCATGCGAACGCTCGCATCGGTCGGCCAGAGGTAATCGTCCGGATCGGTGCCCAGTGAATCGAAAGGTGCGTAGACCTCTTCGATCCAATCATGATCGCGGATGGGAAGATCGCCGGGAGTTGTGGGAGTCACAGGGAGGGCCAGAACGACAACCACGCATGCTGTCGCCAGTAATCCGAATAATACCTGCTTTCCTCTCTTCATCAGCTCCTGTTCTTACCGTACTATCGCGTGTGTCGCCTGTTGGGTAGATTCAATGAATACAAAATAACCTCTCGTTTCAAAAAATGCAAAAGGGGGTGAGTGGAATCACGGTATGGAGCCGAGACGTGAAACGCTAGATCAGTTTCCCGAGAATGTATCCGATCGTTACTCCGACAAGCAGGACGATCGTGAGGATGCGGTAGTTCAGGACGTCTCGCGTGAAGCCCTGCCTAATTGCGACGATCGACGCGAGATATCCGATGCCATTGAGTATCCAAAAAAAAGGGAGGGCGAGAACTTTTGCAATGAATGGTCCGATAAGCGGAACGAGTCCGATCCACGCCAGGAGCGCCGCAAATGCCTGACCGAGAAGACCAACCAACACGACGGCAATACCGATCAGCGTCTCGTCGACACCCAGGGACACACCGATTACGATCAGAAGCGCCATGATAATCCATGCAAGGATGGCGTTCCGGTAGTTGTAAAGGAAGTGTTTGATTCGGGACATATCGGTATGCTCAGCGAATGCCGACGCTGAGTGATGTGAGAACCATTCCGTCCGCGGTTCGAAGTTCTGCAGTCAGTCGATCTCCGGGAACGACTCGATTCACCCCTTGCGGTGTTCCTGTCATAATGATGTCGCCCGGCTCCAATGAGAAGTATCGTGAGATCGTCGAGATCAAATCATCAACGAGGAAAATACAATCCTTCGTGTTCCCGAGTTGCCGTAGCTCGTTGTTCACTGTCAATCGAACCTCAATCTGATGCGGATCTTGCACGGCTGACGCGGGGACGAACTCGGACAACGGAGCCGAGGTGTCGAATCCCTTTGCGAGGGCCCATGGCAATCCCTTCTTCTTTGCCTCGTCCTGCACATCACGAAGCGTCATGTCGAGTCCGATTCCGTACCCGGCGACATACTCGGGTGCCCGTTCCCGTGGAATGCCGCTCCCGCCTTTGCCGATCAGTATAGTCATTTCCACTTCATGATGGAGGTTATTCGAGATGTCGGGAATCACTACGGTACCACGGTCACCGATAACGGCCGTCGACGGTTTGAGGAAGAGCACGGGAAAGGTCGGGACCTCGGCACGCATCTCTTTGGCGTGTTCGGCATAATTCCGGCCAACGCAGATGATCTTTCCGACCGCGACGGGAGATGGCGAATTTCTCAGACGAACAAAAACCATGGCAGGGGAGATCCTCGGTCTTGAATTTCAACTTGTTTTATAAATATAGACAAGCGATGCTCGTGAATCAAGAAACGTCGGTACCCTTCCGGCCTCCCTCGATCCATACAGAGGAGGTGCGGCCGACTTCTTGTTCGACCGTACAAAAAAGGGTATCTTCGAGGCAGAGGATGACACGTGACTCCAGAGAAGATGACATATAAGGATTCCGGCGTCGATATCGACGCGGGGGATGAACTCGTACGACGGATCAAGAGGGGTGTCCGATCCACGTTTGATGCCAACGTGCTTGCCGACATCGGAATGTTCGGCGCGTTCTATCGGGCACAGTTCCGTTCGATGAAGAAGCCGGTGCTCGTGAGCAGCGTCGACGGCGTCGGGACCAAGTTGATGATTGCCTTCTTGATGAATCGTCACGACACCATCGGTCAGGATCTTGTGAACCATTGCGCCAATGACATTCTCGCCTGCGGGGCACGTCCTCTCTTCTTTCTCGACTACTTTGCGACGGGAAAACTGAATCCACAGGTCGGGGAATCGATTGTTTCCGGTTTCGTGAAGGCATGCAGGGAAAATTCGTGCGCGTTGATCGGTGGGGAAACCGCCGAAATGCCCGGCATGTATCGGGACAACGAATACGATCTCGCAGGAATGATGGTCGGGGTGGTGGATGAAAAGAAGATCGTCAGCGGAACGACAATCCGAAAGGGAGATATCCTGATCGGTCTTCCTTCAACCGGCCTTCATACAAACGGCTATTCCCTCGCGCGGCGCGTCCTTCTGCAAAAGCATTCCGCAAACGACTATATCGACGACCTTGGGGCGACACTCGGCGATGAACTTCTGAAGATTCATCGGTCGTATGTGAAGAGCATCCTTCCGTTGCTCGGAACGAAGATCGTCAAAGGACTGTCGCACATCACGGGGGGTGGGATCATCGGCAATACGATGCGAATCATTCCGTCCGCACTGGATATCAAGATTGACTGGCAGAGTTGGGATCGTCCGGGAATCTTCGAAATGATCCAGCGGCTCGGTAATGTACCGGAAGACGATATGCGCCGGACATTCAATCTGGGGATCGGCTTGGTTCTTGTTGTCCCCCCTGTGGAGACCGATAGGGTAGTGCGCGCGCTGCGCCACAAGAAAGAGCGTCCGTTCATCATCGGCGAAGTTGTCAGAAGGGCGTCCTCCCGCTAGCGTGATGAGCGGCAGAGGATCTCGATCAGCGGTTGGACATCGAGCCTCACCGGCCGGGGGAACGACCGGAGAACCCCGCACAGCAATCACATGACTCCTCAGCAACCCGACGTTTCAGAGAAAGACCTCGTTACCCTGGCGCTGCGCGCCGTCGATGAGGCACGCCGTGCCGGCGCAGACGAGGCCGAGGCGTACCTCGAATTCGGCAAGACCTTCGAAGTCACCATCCGAGGTGGTGAGATAGAAATCCTCAAACAGGCGCGACCGCGTGGACTGGGATTGCGCGTCGTTTGCGATCAGCGCCTCGGTTTTTCCCACACTAATGATGTCGGAGAACCGACTCTTTGCTCCCTCGCTCGCCAAACCGTTGCCATCGCGAAACATGCGGCGAAAGACGAATTCCTGGGCTTGCCGGACAACAAACAGATTGACCCGACTTCCACGGTCGGCCGGCTCGATCTTGTCGATTACGCGTTAATCGAACTGACGACGGATCGAAAGATCGCCCTGGCCCGCGAGATGGAGCAGGCGTCCCTTTCCGTCGATCCCCGGGTGAAACTCGTCGAGGGAGCAACGGTGGCAGACAGCGATGAATGCGTGGTCATTGCGAATTCTACTGGTCTTGCAGGTTCATATCGCGCAACTGCGAGCATGCTTTCTTGTTCCGTAGTCGCCGAAGCGGACGGCATGAAGCAGGTGAACTACTGGTACTCCAACAAGAGACATTTCGATGAGCATGAGACGGTTGCGGAGGTGGGGAGGAAAGCTGCAGAGAGGGCGCTGCAGATGTTGAATGCCCGAAAGATTGCGTCGGGGAAATTCCCAGTGGTTTTTGATCCTCTCAGTGCATCATCGCTGATCAGTACGCTCGCAGGGGCTCTCAGCGGTGAGTCTGTCTACCGCAATATGTCGTTTCTCACCGACAAACGTCACGAAAGAGTCGGACCCGAACAGTTCACGCTGGTGGACGACGGCTTGTTGCCGCGTGGAAATGCGTCCCGGCCGTTCGACGCAGAGGGGGTGGCGTCAAAGACAACACCGGTTGTTGATCGCGGCATTCTCAAATCCTTTCTCTATGACTCGTACACGGCGCGCAAAGTCAATGGGATATCGACAGCGAATGCCAGTCGCACCTACGCGACGACGCCTCACATTAGCCCATCCAATCTCTATGTCGTGCGGGGAGAGCATGATCCTCAGGCAATCATCCGTTCCATCCACGATGGATTCTATGTGACGGGAATGATAGGATTCGGCGTCGACCTCGTCTCGGGGCAGTTCTCGCGCGGTGCAAGCGGCGTCTGGATCAGTCGCGGAGAACTCGCATTTCCCGTTCAGGAGGTCACGATTGCCGGCACACTGCTGGAGATGCTTTCAAACATCGAAATGATCGGGAACGATTTGTCTTTCCTCGGCGCCATATCGAGTCCAACGCTGAAGATGAGCGAGATGACAATCAGCGGAGAATAGATTCTGCGGGGAGAGGGAGCCCGCAAGGAGGGACATAACGATGCAGACGCGTGATGATGTCGGCTATCAGCCGACAACGGAATCGGATTTCGAGCGGAAGTCGGATTTCATCCGTGCCAATTTCGCAAAGAAAGTCGGGACACTTGATCGGACGATGAGGTTCGTGAGGGATCTTCTGGCGCTCTTCGCCTATATGACGGACGGTAGAGTTCACTGGGGAAAGAAGGCGATCGTCATCGGCGCGCTCCTCTATTTCATCATCCCGATCGACTCGGTACCCGACATCATACCGGTCGTAGGATTCCTCGACGACATGGGAGTCGCGGCCGCCGCGGTCAAGTTTCTGGCTGGGGAGTTGAAGGAGTACTACGGCTAGCCAGCGGGAAGGGGGGATCTACGAGTCGTCACGGTATGGACCGTGACGATCAGCCGGGGAGCGGGGGATCTACGAGTCGTCACGGTATGGACCGTGACGATCAGCCGGGAATGGGGGGATCTACGCGTCGTCACGGTATGGACCGTGACGATCAGCCGGGAATGGAGGGAGATCGAGGTGAAATCTCACCCTGCTGGTCATGGACCAATCCGTAGCCAGCAGGGAGGCACTCCAGGGGAATCAAATGAGTCGACGTGGAAGACTTCGATTCAAATCTGCTCAAACCTTCTTTGTGACCACAACGGTCGTGAATTTCGCTGCCGTCTTCAGAGAAGATCGGTACTGCGAAATCCTTGTTCGCAACATCAAGCACTATCAGCAGCGATATCGATTCAGAATTCTGGCGTATGTCATTATGCCTTCCCATTTTCATTGGGTCGTCCATACAGATCCGAAGATTGGGACGATTTCTGACATCATGAGGGATATCAAGAAGTACAGCGCGTGGGATATCATGAGCGAGTTGGAATCGGCGGGCCAATCGAACTTGATTCGCATGTTCGAGGCGGAGGCGGGCGACATCACTGATCAAAGACGCAAATTCTGGATGCGTCGATTCGACGATCGGATCATCAGGAGTACCCGTATGCTTCGAACGGTGATTGAGTACATTCATCGCAATCCTGTCAAGGCTGGACTCGTGGATGGAGTTACGGACTACAAGTACTCGAGCGCGCGTAACTATCTTCTGAATGATCATTCTATGCTTGAAGTAATCACAGATTGGATCTGATCGAACAGATCGACTCGGTTACGCGTCGTCACGGTATGGACCGTGACGATCAGCCGGGAATGGAGGGATCTACGAGTCGTCACGGTATGGACCGTGACGATCAGCCGGGAATGGAGGGATCTACGCGTCGTCACGGTATGGACCGTGACGATCAGCCGGGAATGGAGGGATCTACGAGTCGTCACGGTATGGACCGTGACGAAGGGGCGAAGCTGGGGATACATCTATCGCTCCTGTGCCTCGATCTGGCGGCGACGAAGTTCACGTATGGCGGCCTCGGTGCTGTCGAAGAGGGGTTTGGCCTTCCGCGGCGATTGAGAAAGCTTCAAAAACTCCCCTTCAAACTCTCTCCACTCGAATCCAAGGCGTGCCAGCACGGAATCAACGCTCCGGGCGTAGATGAGTGAATCATCCATTCCGTTTGTGCGATGGCGCTCGTTCAGAACAAGAACTTCGGCGTATGCCTTGGCAACCCTCTGTTCCTGCTGTGTGAGAGGAACTGACTGCTGGTCTGAACACGATGAGGACGCGAACAGAACCAATATGATGAAGGGTATTGACTGTCGGAATTTCATAGGCAAATCCAAAATACAGAACATCGATAGGGGATGCAACTCGCGCAGGCCGGTTGATAAATGTCGGGGACGCGAGTATATTGAGTCGAACCACGGGGGAACTCGCATAGGACAAACTGGAGCCGGTCAGACAAATCATCCATGCCGTATCAACTTGTGACACATCTGAAGCCGTCGGGAGATCAGCCGCAGGCCATCCGCGAGCTGACGGAGGGCCTCCAGCGCGGCGATTCGCATCAGACGCTGCTCGGCGTAACAGGGAGCGGGAAGACGTTTACGATTTCCAACGTCATCTCAGCGCTGAACAAACCGGTGCTCGTGATGTCGCACAACAAGACGCTCGCGGCTCAGCTCTATGCCGAGTTCAAGGGATTCTTTCCGAAGGACCGCGTCGAGTTCTTCATAAGCTACTACGACTACTACCAACCCGAAGCGTATGTTCCTGTGTCGGATACCTACATCGAAAAAGATTCTTCCATCAACGACGAAATCGATCGGCTTCGACTCCGAGCGACGAGCGCGTTGCTGAGCGGCGATCCAAATGTCATTGTCGTGGCGTCGGTGAGCTGTATCTACGGCATCGGGGCTCCCGAGGAGTGGATTGACCAGACGATTGTCGTGCGCAAGGGGGATCGCCTTCCGCGAAACGATTTGCTGAAGAAGCTCCTCGATCTGTACTATACGCGAAACGATTACGAGTTCACCCGCGGATCGTTTCGGGTTCGTGGTGACGTCATCGAGGTGATCCCCGCCTATGAAAATGAGGAGGCGGTGCGGATCGAACTGTTCGGCGATGAAGTGGAAAAACTTTCCTCCATCCGAAAAACCGACGGACGGATCCTTGGCACAACTGACTTCGAAATCATCTATCCGGCAAAACAGTTCGTCACGTCGCGGCGAACGATCGAACGCGCCGTCAAGGACATCGAAGAAGAACTTCATCAACGTGTCGGAGAATTGCGCGATGCGGGTAAGCTCCTGGAAGCCCAGCGTCTCGACCAGCGAACCCGTTTCGACATCGAAATGATGAAAGAGATCGGCTATTGCTCGGGGATTGAGAACTACTCGCGCCACCTCGCCGGGCGGCTCCCCGGCTCGAGACCGTATTGCCTTCTCGACTATTTCCCCGATGATTTTTTGACAATCGTCGACGAATCGCACGTCACCATTCCCCAGATCGGAGGGATGTTTCATGGTGATCGCTCGCGAAAGCAAACGCTCGTCGAGTACGGTTTCCGTCTTCCCTCTGCGCTCGACAACCGTCCTCTCACGTTTGCGGAATGGGAACAAATGGTCAATCAGGTGATCTTCGTCAGCGCGACGCCGGGAGACTACGAGCTGGAGAAATCGAAAGGGGTCGTCGTCGAGCAGGTCATTCGACCAACGGGCCTGGTTGATCCGGAGGTGGAAGTGCGGCCCAGCAAGCATCAAATCGATGATCTCCTGGTGGAAATTCGCGCGCGTGCCGAACAAAAGGAACGTGTGCTCGTGACCACCCTTACGAAGCGCATGGCTGAAGATCTCACGGAGTATCTCGTCAACATCGGTGTGAAGGTTCGGTATATTCACTCCGAAGTGGATGCGCTCGAGCGCGTGGAGATCCTCCGGGATCTGCGACTGGGAGAATTCGACGTGCTGGTTGGCGTGAATCTTCTTCGCGAAGGACTCGATCTCCCCGAGGTTTCCCTGGTCGCGATTATCGATGCCGACAAGGAGGGATTCCTGAGATCGGAACGGTCGCTCATTCAGACGGCGGGACGAACGGCGCGCAACGTGAATGGAAAGGTCATCCTATATGCCGATGCCGTGACCGGATCGATGCGGCGGATGATCGAAGAGACAAATCGGCGGCGAAGTAAACAGATGCAGTTTAATACCGACCACGATATTACTCCATCGACCATCTACAAATCGGTTGATGAGGTCCTCGCGGCCACTGCAGTTGCCGATGTCAAGATGAAGCGAGATGCACGGGCCGAAATGCAGGCCACGAAACGACTGTCGGATCATGTGGCCAAATACCTGACGAAGGACCAAAAACAGGATCTCATCGAGGAGATGAGACTCGAAATGCGCAAGGCGGCGAAGGATCTGGAATTTGAACGCGCGGCCGAGCTCAGAGACGAAATCAGCCGCGTCGAAAAAGAGCTCGGTCTGCGGTCGAAACCGTAGCCCTGCTGCAAATCAATCCCACAATGCATCGATGGAGAACTCCCCGGCTCCATCGCAGCGACCATGAGCCTACTCTCGGGGAGTGCCCGTCAATGTGTTGCCCTCGTTATTGAACCCCTGCTAGAGTTCCTTTATCCGTCGTGGTGTCTCTTCTGTCGCGTGCGGATTCCTCCGGCTCAGAGGCATCTCTGCCGACCGTGCTGGGACTCCATGCCCCGATTGTCGCCATCCGATTCGCTCTTCGAGGAAACGAGGGGGAAGATCTGCGTCGATGGAATCGTTGATGATCTGGTTAGTGTCTTTGTCTTCGAAGATCAGGGCGTGATTCGATCGCTGGTGCATGCGATGAAGTATCAGAGCCGTGCCTCGGCCGGCGTTATGCTCGGAGCCGAAGTAGGGATGAACATGATCACGCGCGGGATCGACGGAGAGATCATCGTTCCCATCCCGTTGCACCGGATCAAAGAACGCGAACGGGGCTACAACCAGGCCGAGATGATTGCCCGCGGCGTGTCGAAGATGACCGGCATTCCGTGCGTCCCTCGAGCAGTCGTGAGGACGAAACAGACGCAAACACAGACAATGCTCACCATCGACCAGCGACGAGAGAACATGGAGGGGGCGTTCGATATCGGGAGGAAGTACGCCGCATCGATGAAGAACGCAACATGCATACTCGTGGATGATGTGATCACGACGGGATCGACCATTGTGGCATGTGCGTCGGTGTTGAAGGGGGCAGGAGCACAACGGGTGGTTGCCGCCTCGGTCGCGCTGGCTAGGTAAGGCCCGGCCTCTCGGGTCCTCCGCACCTCGTCAGCGTTCCCGCCCAGTTGACGTTCGCACGGTTTCCAGCGGGGGAGCTAATAGCTGTCTTTCGTGAGAACGGTCTTTCCCCGGAAGGAGACATAGAGGATCACCTTCCATAGGATCGCAATCGGCATGCCGATCAGCGCGATCCAGAATATTACCATCAGGGTATATCTGCTGGAAGAGTGCGCAAAGGCCGTGAGACTTTGCGCCGGATCGATGGTTGACGGAACCAGCATGGGGAAGAGACTTGCGGCGGCAACACCGATCATTCCAGCGATCATGATTGAAGAAGCGATAAACGAGAGCAGAAGTCTTCGCTTCACGATCAAGACCGGGATGAACGCCATTGCGAAGATCACCGCGAGAAGCGAAATCCACCAGAACATGTTTCCGTCGACATCCGTGAACAATCCGCGATTGGTGACAACCGTAATCACCGACGCAATCATATAGACGGCTGTGACGACGATCCACATGCGATGCGCGGTCAGGATCATCCTTGCCTGAAGGTCTCCCTCGCACTTGAGCGCAAGCCACAACGCACCATGCAGGGTGAAAAGGAGGACGGTCAGTATCCCGATCAGAACGGCGTAGGGATTGAGGAGGGTCCAGAACGTTCCGGCAAATTCTCCGCGAGCATCGATCGGGATTCCATGCAGGATATTTCCGAATGCCACGCCGAGGAGAAGAGCGATGAGTCCGCTTCCCGCGCCGAAACACCAGTCAAAGAACTGCCTCCAGCGCGCGCGTTCAACTTTTGCGCGGTAGTCAAACGCCACAGCGCGTGCGAGGAGAGCCACGAGGAGGAGGATGAGCGCGACGTAGAATCCGCTCCAGATTGCGGCATACACGGGGGCGAACGCGGCGAATACCGCACCCCCTGCCGCAATCAACCACACTTCATTTCCATCCCAAAACGGTCCGACAGAATTCATCGTGAGGCGCTTTTCTTCCTCACTACGGGCGAAGAGATGCAACATGCCCACTCCAAGATCGAATCCATCCATCACCGCATACCCGATGAAGAGGATCGTCACCAGACCAAACCAGATCGTCTGCAAAAGTTCAAGTTCCATAATTCGCTCCATTATGCGCCTGTAGGTTCCGGACCCTGTTTCACTTTCTTAGCCACCAGATAGAGGTAGGTGAATCCCATGGCCGCGTAAATCACAAAGAACACGATAATCGCAAACAACACGGTTTCAGCCGACACAGTGACGGAGACCGAATGCTCGGTGCGAAGCAACCGGTAGACAGTCCACGGTTGTCTTCCCACCTCTGCGGCGATCCAACCGAGCTGTGAGGCCAGGACGGGCAGGGGAATGGACCACAGGAGGGCCTTGAGCAACCAGTTCCTCTCCCACAGGGTGTCTTTCCAGAGGAAAAACGCGGCAAGGCCCATGACGAGGATGAACCACATACCGAGAACAACCATGTTGTGGTACGACACGAAGGTCAGAAACAGCGGAGGGACCTCATCCCGGTGAAACTCGTCCAGCCCTTTGATGGGCGCGTTGACGTCGCCAAATGCGAGCCAGCTTAACAGTCCGGGGATCTGGATGCGCGCCTTCAGCTCCGGCGGCTTATCAACAGGAACGGCAAAGAGGACGACGGGGGCTTTCGTCTCTGTGGAATAGATGCCCATGATCGCGGCAAATTTCTCGGGTTGTGTTGCGGCGACCTGCTGTCCGTGCCAGTGCCCAAACGGGAACACCTGGATCACCGATGCGAACAAACCAAGAATCACAGCGAGCTTCATCGCTTTCCGGCCGAAGAGATGGGAAGAATTCTTCAGGAGATAGTATGTAGCGATGCCCGCCACGAAGAATGCGCCGGCGATGAGTGTTGCGGTGAGTGTGTGGAAGAAACGCGGGAGAGTAGATGGATTGAAGACCGCGGCCCAGAAATCTACCAGTTCCGCTCTGCCGTTGACAACGATGTGTCCGGCCGGTGTCTGTTGCCAGCTGTTTGCCACGAGGATCCAGAACGCGGAGATCGTCGCGCCCAACGCAACCATGAGATGGAAAACACATGCAAACGTTTGGAGATTCGATTCCGACCAAAGAGATATAGCCCAAGAAACGTCGATTCCATGAAAAACGCGAAGACTGCTTCGGCGGCGAGTGGAGGGCCGAAAACATCGCCAACAAATCGGGAGTACTGCGACCAGTTGGTGCCGAATTGAAACACCATGACCAGTCCGCTCGCGACACCGATCGCGAACGTCAATCCGAACAGCTTCCCGAAAAATCTCCCGATCTGCTCGTAGACAGGATCCTTGCGTTTCCACCCCAATCATTCGGCCGCGACGAGAAGCCACGCGAGGCCGAGCGTGATGGTCGGAAAAACAAAATGAAAGGCGATAGTCATGAAGAACTTGATGCGCGCGAGGAGAATGACGTCCATGGCAGATTCCTATGAGTCGATGTGAGGAGGGAAGACGGTCGAAAAGTAATTGGCAAATTCCTCACAGTCAATCATGGAACAGCGCAGCGTTCCGAGAATTGCGATTCCCCCTTACCTTCTCGACGGCACCATCCGTGCGCGGAACTTGATCCTCCTCCCGCGATTGCAAACCAGTATCGTTTCTTGACATTAGATCGAATTGTGGGTACCTTTGACCGCTTCACATGAGCCCTGAATCATCCACAACGTGACACATCGGAGGTCAGTCATGGCGGTTAGAGTCGGGATTAACGGATTCGGCCGAATCGGACGGAATGTCTTTCGAGCCGGAGTCAACGATCCAGCTATTGAATTTGTGGCGATCAACGACATTACGGATACCAAGACCTTAGGACATCTCCTGAAGTACGATTCAGTCATCGGTAATTACCCGGGGAAGGTTGAGGTGAAGGAGGCCACGCTCGTCGTCGATGGAAAGTCTCTGAAGGTCCTCTCGGAAAAAGACCATACAAAATTGCCGTGGAAAGACCTGGGTGTCGACATCGTCGTGGAATCGACCGGTTTGAAGCACTTCACCGACGGCGAGTCTTCTCAGGACCATCTGAAGAACGGGGCGAAGAAAGTGATTATCAGCGCCCCCGCGAAGAAACCGGACGCCACGTTTGTGCTGGGTGTCAACGATGAGACGTACGATCCGGCCACGCATCATGTGATTTCCAATGCTTCCTGCACGACGAACTGTCTTGCTCCGGTTGCGAAAGTGTTGCTGGAGAATTTCGGCATCAAACGCGGATTGATGACAACCATCCACTCCTACACAAACGATCAGAAACTGCTGGATCTTCCCCACAAGGACCTCCGGCGGGCACGAGCCGCCGCGCTCAACATGATTCCGACTTCCACTGGTGCGGCGAAAGCAATCGGATTGGTGCTCCCGGCCCTTAAAGGAAAGATGGATGGAACGGCGGTGCGCGTCCCAACGCCGAACGTTTCGTTGGTTGATCTCGTGGTCGAGGTCGAAAAGACAGCAACCAAAGATGAGGTGAATGCGGCCTTCAAGGCCGCGTCGGAGGGAAAGCTGAAGAAGTACCTGGAATATGCATCCGAGCCGCTCGTGTCGGGAGACTTCAAAGGAAATTCTCACTCGGCTATTTTCGATCCTGAATTGACGTATGCGATCGATAACATGGTCAAAGTCCTGGCATGGTACGACAATGAGTGGGGATACTCGTGTCGTGTGGTGGATCTGATACACATCATTGCTTCGAAGTTCTAGTTGGATACAAATCAACGACACCGTCTCATCATCCGGGCTGTCGACTGTTCCAGGGTCACAGCCCGTTCTTGTTTCGGAGAATACGACGATGCAAAAAATGAGTATTGACGACGTTCAGATCAAAGGCAAGAATGTTCTCGTTCGCGTCGATTTCAACGTTCCGCTCGACAATCAACAGAGCGTGACGGACGATACGCGCATCGTGGAATCGCTGCCGACCATCAAGAAAATTATTGCCGAGGGGGGACGTGCGATTCTCATGAGCCATCTCGGGCGCCCGAAAGGAAAACCGAAGATGGAATTCAGTCTCAGGCCGGTCGCTGATCGTCTCTCGGCGTTGCTCGGAAAGCCGGTGCATTTCGCTCCTGACTGTATCGGATCCGAAGTTCAGGCGATGGCCGCCGGTCTTCAGGACGGCGAGTGCCTGCTCCTCGAAAATCTTCGCTTCCATGCGGAAGAGGAGGCAAACGATCCGGCATTTGCTCAGGCGCTTGCCTCGCTCGGCAGCGTCTACGTCAATGATGCGTTCGGATCGGCCCATCGGGCGCACGCGTCGACCGAGGGCATCACCAAACACCTCCCGGTATCCGTTGCCGGCTATCTGATGCAGAAGGAGATGAACTATCTCGGAACCGCCGTTGGAAAACCGGCACGACCGTATGTGGCAATTCTCGGCGGCGCGAAGATCTCCGGGAAGATCGATGTCATTCAGAACCTCCTCACCATTGTCGATACGCTTCTGGTCGGCGGCGGAATGATGTTCACCTTCTACAAAGCCCAGGGACTCGAAATCGGTTCTTCGCTTCTTGAGGCGGACAAAGTAGACCTCGCCAAAGAGATTCTTGCCGAGGCCGAGAAGAAGCGGAAGCGATTCATCCTCCCGACCGACTGTGTCATCGCTGCGTCGCTCGATGCCACGGCGGAAACGCAGACCGTTGCTGCAAATGCCATCCCTGCGAAATGGAGCGGCGTCGATATCGGTCCGAAAACGATTGCCGATTTCAAAAAGGAAATCCTCGGGGCAAAGACTATTGTGTGGAACGGTCCGATGGGGATCTTTGAGATCGACAAGTTCGCGCAGGGAACATTCGGCGTCGCACGGGCCCTTGCCGATGCAACCCAACGAGGGGCAGTCACCATTGTGGGAGGCGGCGATTCCGCTGCGGCCATCGTGAAGGCCGGACTCCAGTCAGAAGTTTCCCATGTGTCGACGGGGGGCGGTGCTTCGCTCGAACTCCTCGAGGGGAAGGTGCTCCCGGGGATTGCGGCCCTGACCGACAAGAAGTGAACGATTCAGGCGCCGATGTTGTTACAGGAATAGCTCACTCAACTCACACACGTTACGAAGTTCAATGCCGTATCAAGGCAACTACTATCGCCCGTCCAAATTCGGCGGATTCTCGTTGTTTCCTCCGGTCATCAAGTGGCTCCTGATTACGAATGCCGCGATCTTCGTCCTCGTTCGGTTCTTCGGTTCGTTTTCGCTCGATGGAATCCGCTTAGGGGATGTTCTGCATTTCTATCTGGGTCTCATGCCTCTGGCGCAGGGATTCCTCCCCTGGCAGCTCTTCACCTATCAATTCATGCATGCGGATTTCTGGCACCTCTTCTTCAACATGTTTTTCGGACTCTGGATGTTCGGCATGGAGATCGAAAACCTGTGGGGTCCGAGAAAGTTTCTCTTCTACTACCTGATGTGCGGAGTTGCGGCCGGTGTAGTGCAGCTCGTCCTGGCTCCGGTTTTTGAACCGGGATCGATGATCGATCTGTATGGAAGAGGCATCCCGACAGTCGGGGCGTCGGGAGCGGTGTATGGCGTCCTGATTGCCTTCGGGATGATGTTCCCGGATCGATATATCTATCTCTACTTCCTCATTCCTGTCAAGGCCAAGTATTTGATTGCTGGACTCATCCTGCTGGGCGTGGTGGCGATTGGCGGTCCCGGAAACGTCGCAAATCTCGCGCATCTGGGAGGTGCATTCGCCGGCTACGTATACATCATGATGACTCGCCGGAGAGTTCCGCACTCGGGACTGTTCGATCGGTTGAGCTACTGGATCCACTCCAAGACCGGATCACGCGCTTCGCGGAGGGATGAAGACGTCGTCGATGCGACCGTGTACGACATCCGCGACGGAAAAGAACGACGCGATGAAAAGCGAGATGAAACAATCGCGACACAGAAGCAGGTTGACGAAATTCTTGACAAGATCAGCCGCGGCGGGTATCAAAGTCTGACCGACGAAGAAAAGAAGATCCTCTTTGAGGCAAGCAAGAAGCTCAATTAGCCCGCGATCGAGCCATCGTGGGCAAGCGCTTCGTCGACGTGTGCGAACGAACGGAAAGCATCATGGACGGGAGCGATTCGCGTAACGTGAAGATGGAACCACAAGTGCACAAGACATACCGGGTGGGCGTGAGAAGGCAAACCCGGCAGGTCAATGTCGGCGGCATCATGGTCGGCGGGGATGCGCCCATTTCCGTGCAGACCATGACGAAGACCAAGACGCACGACGTTGCGGGGACGGTTGGACAGATCCGTGCTGCCGCGGAGGCGGGATGCGATATCGTTCGGGTCACGGTCAACGACAAAGAGGCGGCCGAGGCGATGAAGGAAATCGTTCGGCAGTCGCCGATTCCGGTAGTGGCAGATATTCATTTCAACCATGTTCTTGCTCTGCGCGCCATCGAAGCGGGAGTCGCGAAGGTCCGGATCAATCCCGGCAACATCGGTGCCAAAGACCGCATTCGCCAGGTGTTGACGGCGGCAAAGGACCGGGGAATTCCGATCCGTATCGGAGTTAACTCTGGCTCGCTCGAGGAGGATATCCTGGCGAAGCACGGATATCCAACCCCCGAGGCGTTGTTCGAAAGTGCAATGCGTCATGTGGAAATCTGCGACGAGTTCGATTTCAAGGATGTCGTCATCTCGGTCAAGTCGACCGACGTCAAACTCATGATCGAAGCATACCGGCTCGTTGCCCAGCAGACCGACCTTCCGCTTCACCTCGGCGTGACGGAAGCCGGAACGACGAGAGTGGGAACGATCAAGTCGGCAGTCGGGATCGGGACTCTGCTGGCCGAGGGGATCGGCGATACCATTCGCGTCTCTCTGACGGACGATCCTGTCAAGGAAGTCGAAGTGGGGAAGGAAATTCTCCGCTCCCTCGCGCTTGCTTCCCGAAATGTGGAACTCATCGCTTGTCCCACGTGCGGACGGCTGGAAGTCGATTTGTTCGGAATCATGGGCCAGCTCGAAGAGAAGCTCGCCGGCGTCAAGAAACCGGTGAAGGTTGCTGTCCTTGGTTGCGTCGTCAATGGTCCGGGGGAAGCGAGCGAAGCCGATATCGGTATCGCGGCGGGAAAGGGTGTTGCGATTCTCTACCGCAAGGGAGAGATGATCAAGCGGGTGAAGGAAGAGGAAATTGTGAGCACCGTGATCGAGGAGATCGATCGGTTTCAGCCCGAATATTGAGGCGAGCACACGCAGTGTCACTTGGAGAAAGCCGGAGATGTTCCGGCTTTTTTGTTTCTCGCTGATGCATCGATCCGGTCGGCACACGTCGCGGATTCATTCTTACCCGCTCGTTTGAAATTCCCAATCCATTCCGTATCTTACCGTCCCTACCAAACTTCCAGCAGGACTCGAACATGCCTGAAACGATCATTCCCCCGAACAGACTGAAAAAGATCCTGGCGGAGGGCAAGTGTGCCGTTGGCACGATGGTTGTCGAACTGCGTCAACCCGCAGTCACCCAGATGCTCTCGAATGCCGGTTTCGATTTCATTATCATCGACAACGAGCATGGGGCGTTCAACATCGAGACGATTGCGGACTTGAGTCGCGCCGCGAGGCTGGTGAGTGTGACACCGATCGTGCGCGTTCCTGAATCGACGTATACCTCCATCGCACAATCGCTCGATGCGGGGGCTCAAGGGATCATGATCCCTCGCATCACGAAGGCATCGGAAGTCCAGGATGTCGTTCAGATTCTGAAATATCCGCCGCTCGGCCGCCGCGGATGCGTCGTCGCGCGCGGACATACCGATTTCAAGAGCGGTCCGCTCGCCGAGACCTTTGAACGCGCCAACGAGGAATCAATGCTCGTCGTTCAGATCGAAACCGCAGAGGCGCTGGAAAATCTGGAGGAACTACTCTCTGTTCGGGGCGTCGATGTCGCTTTTGTCGGCCCCACCGATCTCTCGATGGCGCTCGGGATCCCCGGGGAAATGGACAATCCGAAGCTCCATGCGGCCATTTTCCAGATGATTGATATTGCCCGTCGACAAGCCATCTATCCTGCGATTCAAATGAACGTTCTTGCGCATGGCCTGTTCTGGGCCGAACGAGGGATGCGCATGGTCAGCTACAATTCCGAAGTCGGAATGCTGATCCGGGCAGGAGCGGATGCAACCGCATCACTCAAAGAGGCATTCAACCGCCGCGAGGCAAAATAAGTGCGACGCGAGCATAGGAAAGATCTCACTCCATGAAGAATAGAAAGCTTCTCATGATTCCGGGCCCTATCGAATTCACCCCGGAAGTCCTTGGGGCGATGGGACTCCCCACAACAAGCCATGTCGCACCCAATTTTATCAACGTGTGCGGGGAAGCGCTGGAGCTGATGCGACAGGTGTTTCTCTCACCCACTGGCCAGCCGTTCATCATGGCCGGTTCGGGTACGCTTGCGATGGATATGGCGGCGGCCAATCTGATCGAAGAAGGAGATGGGGTGCTCGTCGTGAACACCGGATATTTCAGCGACCGCTTTGCAAAGATCGCTCAGCGCTACGGGGCGAAGGTCACCGAGGTCCGGGCATCGGTTGTGGGTGATGTTCCTTCGGCTGACGATGTGGAAAAGGCACTGAAGAGCGGATCGTTCAAGATAATGACGCTGACACATGTCGATACTTCGACGGCGGTCTGCGTTGATATCAAGAAGCTCGCGCACATCGCACGGAGCTACGGTGTGCTGAGCGTTGTCGACGGCGTCTGTTCGGTTGCCGGAGAGGAGTTGCGGCAGGATGAGTGGGGCGTCGACATTGCCCTTACGGCATCTCAGAAAGCGATCGGCGTTCCGCCCGGTCTCGCTCTTGTGATGGCCAGTCCGAAAGCGATGGAGGCATTTCGAAACCGAACATCTCCGGTAAGAAACTTCTACGCTGACTGGAACGAATGGCTCCCAATCATGAAGGCGTACGAAGAGCGGCGGCCCAGTTACTTCGGGACGCCGGCGGTCAATCTCGTGTGGGCGCTCAATGTCAGTTTGAAGCAGATTGGTGAAGAAGGGATGGAGAAGCGAGTGGCGCGGCACAAACGCATCAGCCGGGCCTTCAAGGATGCGATGCGCGCCCTGGGACTGAAACAGGTACCTCTCAGCGATGAGAAATCCGCCACCACACTCAGCGGAGTGTATTATCCCGACGGAACGGACAGCTCTCTGCTCAAGCATATCGGTGATGCCGGCGTCATTGTTGCCGGAGGACTCCATCCGCAGATCAAAGACAAGTATTTTCGCGTGGGTCATATGGGGGCTGTGAACGGCTCCGATATACTCTCAACCATCGGCGCAATTGAGACTGCGCTGGTGAAGAGCAACTACAAATTCGATAAGGGAAGGGGTCTTCAGGCCGCCGCGGCGATTCTCGAGTAGGTCCATTCCGCGGCCGCGCGGTTGAGTTTGGATGGTGAATGAGGTAGATTGAATCGGTTGTTGCGTTTCTTCACATGACACCGCGAACGAAAGGAGGAACGTATGCCGACGTTCGTTCTTGTTACCAAACTTTCCACGCAGGGACTCGGCGAGCCCGACAAGCGCGAGAACGTGGGGCGGAAATGGCTCGAGGCCGTCAAAACGAAATGTCCCGAGGTCAAATGGCTGCATCACTATGCGCTGCTCGGACCGTACGACTTCATCGACATCTATGAGGCGCCAAATGAGGAGGTTGCGGCCAAAGTATCGATGATCACAATGTCGCTCGGCGCGGTGAAGGCCGAGAGCTGGGCCGCGATTCCCTACAAGAGGTTTCTCGAAATTGCAAGAGAATTGTAGCGAACTCTTTCGCGCGCAGATTTCAAACAGGTCGAAGGTGAGAATTTGTTCATCTCCCGCGGCCCGTCTGCATCCCCGTCACATCCTCCCCTTGATTATTTCCTCGAACTGTCTAAATTGTTCGACGAGGAAAGCTCCCATCGGAGAACTTCCGTTCTTCGTCCTTCCTCAATCCTACCCTCGCAGAGGAGGAGATCTGTGGCGACAGTGCGAGATGATTTCTCCCGCGTCCATTTGGATACGGGATGTGCTCGAGATGAGCCACGGTGCTGACCACCCCTCCCGCGGCACCCGCCCTTTCCAATCATATTGATTGTGTGCTGTGCTCGTTATTCACCTTCAAAAGTGGAGTCCATATGAAACGTCTGATAGCGGTTGTTGTGCTGACAGTAGTTCATGTATGTTTCTCACTCGGGCAGGGCTCCTCCCCTGCGACCGCCGCCGCACTGGCGCTCAATTCGAACGGATCAAGCACGATCACGATTACGTCACCAAACCAGTACTGGAAAATCACGACAACGACGAATGGTTATCTCAAAGTTGAAACGAATTCGTCCTCCTCAATCGATGTCGATCTTGCACTCTATGATGTCGATGGAACGTCGGTGATTCACTCAGATGGTCGTCGGGTACGTACTCTGAAGTCTTCGGTTTTCTCAAACCAGGGACATACTACGTACGAGTCAATCCGTGGTCAGGGACTTCGGGCACATATACGATCGTGAACACGTTTCAAACTCCGCCACGGGACGCCGACCAGGAGCCGAACGACAACTATACAACGGCCGTTGCGCTGAGTCCCACTGGCACCTTGACGGGGCACCTCGGGTTCTATGGGAGCGGAGCGACAGATACTCAAGATTTCTGGAAGATTACAACCTCATCCAACGGGTGGCTGCGCGTGCAGGTACGATCCGATTCTCTTGACTTGCGTGGGAGCCTCGCCCTTGACCTCGATGCAGCGCTTCTGGATATCAACGGAAGCTCGACTATCCAAGGTGATGGCAGAGCCGGCACCTTCTCGCAGGTGGCGGCGTTTTTGCGGCCGGGAACGTACTACGTTCGGGTTTATCGTTGGGCCGGGAGGGCAGGAAGCTATGAAATCAAATCCGAATTCTTCGCGCCTCCATTGGGAAATGATGTCGACGGGAACGACACGTACCAAACTGCTTCGACCGCCGTTGTCAACGGGACCGTCACGGGTCATATCGGGTACTACAGCGACGGGACATCAGACACGCAGGACTTCTGGAAGTTTGCGGTTCCCGGGAACGGCAAGGTCGTCGTCCAGGTGACAAGTGATTCCCTGGATCGTTCGGGTACGCCACTTGACCTTGACCTTGCCACGTACGATGCGAACGGAACATCGTCCATGGCCTCGGACGGACGATCAGGGAACTTCTCCGAGGTCACGCTCTATCTTCGACCCGGAACATTCTACATCCGCGTCTACCGCTGGAGCGGCAACGCAGGAAGTTATTCATTGAAGATCACTCATACCTCTCCACCAAGAGCGAACGATGGAGAAGGGAACGATGCATACACCTCGGCCACGATGCTCACCTACGGCGTTCAGAATTCCGGACACATCGGCTACTTCGCGGATGGATTCACGGACACACAAGACTACTGGAGGATAGTCGCACCTTCGTCCGACTCCATTTATGTCCATGTGACGTCGGACTCGACGTTGGAGCTCGACCTTGCTGCATACGGTTCGTCCGGGACGAATCATTTGGCCAGCGACGGCCGGTTGGGAATCTATTCGCGCGTCGGCATCAACGCGGTTTCCGGCACCACCTATTACCTCCGCGTCTATCGTTGGTCGGGATCAGCCGGTTCGTATTCGATCCTCGCGTCGCGATCAAGCGTCGTGAGCGTTGAAACTCAAGACGTTCCTTCCATCCCCCTCGTCTTTGCCGTGCATCAAAACTATCCCAATCCCTTCAATCCCAGCACGACCATCCAATTTGACCTCCCCGGCGTCTCAGATGTCCAGCTGAAGATCTTCAATCTGATGGGACAGGAAATTCGGGGGTACGACTATGGTTCTCTGGGAGCCGGGTTCCATCGAATCGTGTGGGATGGGAGAGATCGGCAGGGGGGTATTGTTCCGAGTGGAGTCTATATCTATCGGCTTGAATCTGCTTTCGGTGTGATGAATCGCCGGATGATCTTGGTACGATAGAACTGACGATTTCGAATGAATTTGCGGTTTTTCGGCATGGAGATGATCTCTGAAAAAAAAGTTCGGCAGAAGGAACTTGTTTGATACTTGACTGCGTTCTAGTCTCAGTCTGCACGACATCGCCTCAGGGTAATGAGCTTCTCCCGAGGAGGAAGTACAAGAGCTGGTGGGAAGGGAGAAAGACGGGTGAGATTGTGGGGATTTCCCCCGAGGGGATGAGGTCAGACTGCGGGCATTGGCTCCTTGGCAGGGTTGAGCGTCGTAAAAAGGAGGCAAACCGCTCACATATCTGCGTGAGGGAGGAATTGTGCAGAGGATGATGCAGATGTGGAGTGAGAACAGATCTTTGCGACCCCTGAAGCGATTCAGGATGTGAAGTTGGTGTGGGGGCAGTCAAGGCCCGCTGAATTCTAGAGGAAGCCCGTTCTGACGATGTTGGAACGGGCTTTTTCTTTGTACCTGCGCGACCCGAAAGATGTCATTTTTGAGACTTCCGCAATCGAAAAGAGTCGAATCGCGACTTTCTAATCGATATATTTGAAATGCATCCAAATCCTCCGAACACAATCTCGCAGGCAGCGCCAACCAAATGAATGCCACTCACCTTAAAGCAAGCAACCAACTGATTAAGCAGCACAAGATCGAGATGATCGATCTCAAGTGCATCGATCTCACCGGGTATCTCCATCACATTTCTCTGCCCGTTGTTCCCGGTATCCTCGAGCGGCTTGTCGCGGAAGGAGTGGGGTTCGACGGCTCGAGCTACGGATTTCGGAAGGTCGAAAACAGCGACATGATTCTTGTCCCCGATCTCTCGACCGCCGTGATCGATCCGTTTCGCGAAACCCGAACGCTCAGCTTCTATGCACACATCTATTTGACCGACGAGCATCGTACCCCCTTTTCTCAGGATGGGCGGTATATTGCACGTCAGGCGCAAAGCCTGCTGAAGGAGCACGTCGGTGCGGATACGTCGTGGTGGGGACCGGAATTTGAATTCTACATCTTCTCGAACGTGGCCTTTGATACGCGCACATCGTCATCCTACTACAAAATCGAGCATGTCGAAGAATTCTTCCGCAATGCCTATCATGCCGCCAATCCGTTCGATATCTATGACGATTTCCGGGACGAAGCATGTAAGCTCCTCAAGAGATTCAACATTGACGTCAAGTACCATCACCACGAGGTCGGGGAACGTGCGCAACAGGAAATCGAAACGTACTTCACGGATCTCCTCACGACCGCGGATCACATCGTCACAACGAAGTATGCGCTGTTCAACCTGGCGCGCTCGAAGAATCTCTTCATCACCTTCATGCCGAAGCCGATGTATCATCAGCCCGGCAACGGCATGCACCTTCACCTCTACCTGACGAAGAACGGGAAGAACGTCTTCTACAAAAAGGGGGAGTACGGCAACATGAGCAAGCTCGCTCAGCATTTCATAGGAGGAGTGCTGAAGCATGGGGCCGCCATCTCGGCGTTCTCGAATCCGAGCACGAATTCGTACAAACGCCTCGTCCCCGGTTTCGAAGCTCCCGTCGCGCTGACCTACGGACAGGCGAATCGTTCATCGGCCATCCGGATCCCGAAATACGTGAACAATCCCGACGAAGCGCGGTTCGAGTTCCGCCCCCCCGACGCGACGGCTAATCCGTACCTCTGCCTGAGCGCGATTCTTCTCGCAGGGATCGATGGAGTGGTCAACCGGATTGATCCGGTCGCGGAGGGATTCGGTCCGTTCGATCGGAATGTTCATGATGAGTCGATGAAGAACAACATCCATTTCCTCCCTCGAAATCTCGAAGAAGCGCTCGACGCCCTGACGGCGGACAACGAGTTTCTCCGACGCGGAAGGATCTTCACGGATGAGCTGATCGAGCAGTGGATCACGATCAAGAAGCGGGAAATCAGCTCGATTATGACTATGCCCCATCCCTATGAGTACAAACTCTACTTCAATCTCTAGAAGCGGAGGGGAGGAATGGGACGATGCTCCGCAAGATGATCGTAGCCGCCATTGGGGGAACGTTTCTGGTGGTGGGCGTCTTGATGGTTCTGCTTCCCGGTCCGGCGCTGATCTTCATTCCGCTCGGTATTGGGATTCTGGCGATAGAGTTTGAATGGGCGCGGAGGTTGTGGAAGTGGGCGAAGGAGAAAATCCGAGGCAAATAGGAGGCTGAACGTCCAAGCAACGGTTGAACGGCGACCCGTGGTGAGGTGCATTCCCGCTATGTGGCTGCCGTATTTTTTTCGCTGTGTGTCATTCGGATTGTTTTTTCGAAGCCATCAGATAGAACTGCACGAGGGCCAGACCGCCGAAAATACGCATGCTTCCGAAGTAGAGAGGCTCTTCGAGCATGAAGATCTGATCGAGCAGTATCGCGACGACGAGCCCAATTCCCACAAACATCGTGAGCAATCGCCACTTCAAGTTGTTCAGCGGACTCGACTTGAAGAACTCGCCGATCGATATCCCTTTGAGGTCGGCCGCGTTCAAGCCTTTTTCGATCATCGCCATCCGCAAATATCCTACCGCGTCGAAGCAACGCGAATCGCGCATCTCCATGGTGCTTCGGGCGATCGGTATTGTTCTGCCGATGATCCTCGTCATCGCCGGCGCACTCTACATCTTCTCCGCAATTTCTCCGCAGGAAATCCGTGATACGAAAACTCGCGCCGTCGGGAGTGTCTCCGCATTGTCGGAACCGTACGCCGACACCATGGAACTGATCCGGAAAGGGTTTGATGCATTCGACCGCGGTGTTATTCGCGCGATCGCCGAGAAGGTTCCGTCCAGCGTCCTTCTGGTGCTCGCGGCGTTCGGCTTTCTCCTGGCATTCAATCGACTCTTTCTTGTGCGCTTCTCACGGATGAAACTATACGACCGACGAAATCGCACGCCATCCCGACCGGCATCCGATCCTCCCCGCCGAGATTTTCGCGCGGTGCTCTCGTCCCATTCTCGACCTTGGGGAGAGCGGTTCACAGCAGGCTTTTCTTTCCCCCCAATTTCCCATATATTCCCTCTGCATTTTCAAACAGCTTCGGCGGATCGTCGTGTCAGACTTGATCAATATTCTCTTTGTTGGCGATGTCGTGGGACGCCCCGGATTGTCGCTCGTCGAAAAACTCCTCAAGCAGTATATCCAGAAGTACCACGTTGATCTCTGTATCGTCAACGGCGAAAACGTCACCGAGGGAAAGGGCGTGTCGCAGGACGATGCAAGAATGCTCTTCGAGCTCGGCGTGCATGTGATTACGACGGGAAATCATCTCTGGGACCGGTGGCAGACGAAACAACTTCTCGCAAAAGAACGGAATATCCTGCGACCCCTCAACTATCCGAAGGACAATCCCGGCTACGGATTTACTTTGTACGACCTCAAAGAAAAAGGAGAGGTCGGAATCATCAACCTGCAGGGTCGGACATACATGCAGCCGATCGACGATCCATTCCGAGCAGCCGATTGGGCAATCAGCAAAATCGCGAACGACACGAAGGTGATCTTCATCGACATGCATGCCGAGACGACATCGGAAAAACTCGCGCTCGCGTGGTATCTTGACGGCCGCGTCAGCGCGGTTGTCGGGACACATACGCACGTCCCCACATCCGATGCGCGTATTCTGACAAATGGAACGGCCTATATCAGCGATGTGGGAATGACGGGACCGTACGATTCGGTCATCGGCATGAAGAAAGAGATCGCGATCAAGCGATTTCTGACGCAAACGCCGCACAAGTTCGAAATGGCATCGGACGACGTCCATTTCTGTGCGGTCCACATTCAGGTGAATCGCGAAACGGGAAAAGCCAAAAAGATCGAGCAAATCATTTTTCCGGGTTTCGCCTGATCGAAGTCGAACATCCTTCCACGCACCCGAAAAACGTATGCCCGCACAGCTCATCGACGGCAAACTGATCGCATCCGACATCATACGGGAAGTCACGGACCAGACCCGCACGTTCATCGGCCGTCACGGCTTTCCTCCCGGGTTGGCGTTCATCCTCGTCGGGAGCAATCCGGGCTCCGAGATCTACGTGAAGATGAAAGGAAAGGCGTGTGAGGAGGTTGGATTTCATTCGGTGACCGATACCTATCCGGAAAGCGTGGACCAGCGAACGATTGTCGAGAGAATTCGCGTCCTGAATGCCGATCGTCGGATTCACGGGATTCTTGTTCAGCTTCCTTTGCCGAAGCAGATCGATGAGCCGAGCGTGATCGAATCGATCGATCCGGCAAAAGATGTCGATGGTTTTCATCCCTACAACGTTGGCCGACTGGTGATCGGGTTGCCGACGCTTCGTCCCTGCACGCCGGCCGGTGTGCAGGAACTCCTGATCCGGAGCGGATACGATCCTTCGGGAAAACACGTTGTGGTCGTGGGGCGAAGCAACATCGTCGGAAAACCTGTTGCGAACATCCTCCTTCAGAAACAGGCCGGCGCGAACGGCATCGTGACCGTTGTGCACACCGGCGCCAGCGATCTCGAACGATACATTGCGACCGCGGATATCCTGATTGCATCGATGGGGAAGGCGGGTTCGATCAACGGCGGGATGCTCAAACCCGGGGCCGTGGTGATCGACGTGGGGATCAATAGGGTGGAAGATCCGTCTGCGAAGAACGGCTACCGCATCGTGGGAGATGTCGATTTTGAATCGGCTTCAGAAGTTGCATCGGCGATCACTCCGGTACCGGGGGGAGTCGGGCCGATGACGATCGCGATGCTTCTCCGGAATACCCTTCAGGCCGCTCGGTCGATTGCGCGGGCGTAAGTTGCACGTTCGCTTCCCAATTCCATTTTTCCCTCCTCACTCCGCTCGATCCTCCTTCCTTTGGACGAAGATCTGTGGCGTCATGACAGCGCCGTGTTCTGTGAAGGCATACGGAAGTGTGCGTTGGCCGCCACGACCTTTGTTTGATGTCGCAATTTGCGATGTCAAAACTCGGTGTTGTCCTGAGTGGATCGGATCCCGACTCTCGTCGGGATGACATTTCCCTTGTTGCGCATTCCTGCGTATCTCCGCGATCTGGGCGGTTATTTCTCTTTTTGCTGGGGTGGTGTTTGTTCTGGTTGACGTGTTGGACGGGAGAGGACTCCCGTCCTACCGGAATTGTTTTCAATGACGTGTCGGCGAAGTGCGGATAGATCCGGGTACGTAATCCGCGTTCATCCGCTTCTTCTCTACCTATCCGCGGCTATTGCTCTTGGTTTACATTCGGACGGGAGAGGACTCCCGTCCCACCGGAATTGTTTTCAACGACGTGTCGGCGAAGTGCGGATAGATCCGGGTACGTAATCCGCGTTCATCCGCTTCTTCTGTGCCTATCCGCGGCTATTGCTCGTGGTTCACATTCGGACGGGAGAGGACTCCGTACTACCGGAGTTGTTCAGGAACCTCCCGAGGGCTTCCATCGATTCTTCCCTGAATCATTCGGAAGGTTGCGCAGAGTTTGGAACAATCTTCGGTAGGACGCTTCGCGGAAGGGATTCACTTCCAGAACACTTCGATTGCCTGAGGAAGACATTCTACATCGACGGGCGTGATGCCGAGAAGCTCGCCGTCGGGTGTGAGGATCTTCGAGAGGTCGCTTTCGATCGAAATCTTCCTGACCTGAAACGTCTCCACTTCCTTCAGGAGAATATGCTCTCCGGTGAAGATCTTGGGAAAGCTCTGTAGGAGCCGGCGTCTGCTCATGTCTCCGACGAGCGTCACGTCGAGCAGACCATCGTCGATCTTTGCACCGGGGGCCATGAGGAAGTTCGACGTGTAGCGGGTGTTCGAGATTTCGATGAAGATACTGTCGCGCTCGATGGTTGCTCCATCGATCGTGATTCGCAGAGGCGTTGGTTTAAGGAAAACCGTGCGGTAGAGGACGCCAAGCGTGTACGAAAAATTGCCGAACATCTTCAGCTTGTGCGCGATTTCACCGACATCAGCCACGAATCCCAACCCGAGGATGTTGAGATAATAGTACGTCTGGCCGTGTGTACGAAAAAGACCGACATCGACTTTCCTTGGCTTGTTCTGTCCGATGATTCCTACCGCCTCTTGCCATCGGGAGTTCTCCAGATCGAGATCGCGCGCGAACGCGTTGCCGGTGCCGACCGGAACAACGCCGATCGGGATTCGCTTCGGGGACCGATTCGCGAAGTAACCGTTGACGACTTCGAAGAGCGTCCCGTCTCCGCCGTCGGCAATGACGCCGTCGTATCCTGTGAGATCGGCTTGGCGAACGAGTTCCGTCGCATGACCGCGGTAGTCGGTGAGGGGAAGATCGAATGCAACGCTCAACCTATTGAATTCAGACTCGATGGCCGGCAGAAGTTTTGCGGCACGTTTGTGTCCCGCGTTTGGATTGTAGACAAGGAGAATCTTCATTGATTGTCGTTCCGGATCGTAACGTTGGATGCATTTGGGACCGGGGCATGCGTCAGAAAAACCAAGATCGGAAAAAAGAGGTGATTCCCTCAATAGAGACCTTCCCCTGAAGCGCCTGTGAACGAAGGTCGGCTCGCGTGAGTCATGATCTCAACGAAGCTGACCGCCCCTCCATCCCGTCCTTCAGTAAAGAGGGGACACCCTGGATTCGATTCCGAATCCTCGGGAGGTTGCTGAGGAAGTTCCGACCAGTTACGTTTGCGGAGGTCGTCCTCCGGTCGCGAAGAGCTTCACCGTCTCATCCTGGATGAGTACCCAGAACGTGTAAATTGCCAGAGCGGTCCCAAAAGGAATGTTGAACAGGTCGAAGACCGAAAGGATGAGAATCATGATCCTTGCCCAGTTGCGGTAGGCAAGAAGTCCAAACGCGCCCACGATGCTAAGGACCGAGAGGAGGAGCACCAAACCCCCTGTGAAGATGGCGATGCCGGTGAGGAGAATGGCGACGTCGGGCTCGTCGATCAGCGCAACAACCCAGCCAAGTCCGAACAGGATGAGCAGTCCGAGCAGGATGCCGAGAATGCTGAACCCGATTTGGAGGGCAGCGACGGCGGTGATGTGTTTCTGCATGTGGGTTCCTTTCAAGTAGATGGAGAGAAGACCTATCGTTGTTCAAGCATCATCGCATAGACGTGCTCAAACCGATCTCGTGTTGGAAATGTTGCCACCACATAGGCGACCATCACGAGCGTACTGAGGCCGTTGATCCACACCCAATCAAGCGCATGAAGTGCGCCCGAAACGGCGGCAATCATGATGATGGCCAGTCCGAAAAACGCTGCCCCCTCAAAGAGGGCAACGCGGACAATGAGCGATTCACGAATGCGAGCCACAACGGCTTCTACGTCGGAATTGGTCTGAGGTTGCTCCGCTGGGGTCTCTGTTTCTGCGAGACGCGCCCCAAGCCGCTTTCGCGCCAGCAGTGGTCCTGCTACGAGTGTGGTGATGAAAAACAGAAGATGGAAAAGGCTCAGGATTTCAAGCAACTCCGCGTCGTCCGGAGTTGAGAGGCGCGGTTCGGATCCCGAATAGATCAAAAGAACGACAGCCAGGAAGACGAGCGGGCCGGCGGCGAGCGCACCATGGATGATCTTCTGCGTCATCACATGCTGGGAGGTGAGCCCGGCTTTGAATGCTTCGAGTGGAAGTGGTGTTGTCATAGGTTTTCCTTTTCGATTCACCGCGGATGCACGCGAAGAGACACAGATTTACGTGGATCGAAAATCCGCGATCATTCGCGTTGTTTCTCTCGCCCCCGCCGTGAAGCATGATCACAAGAGGAACCGGATGAGCGGCATCATAGTCCCGCGGGATGTGGACGAGGTAATCCCGATCTGTCGATCGAATCGTCAGCTGGAACTTGTGCAGACCGGGTCCGGGATCGTTCGCTCCGCCACTCGCGGGAAGAAGAACAGCGAAGAGCAGAATCGCGATGCACACCGTCCCGGTCAATCGACCCATATCATTTTTCGTCAAAGCTCTTTTCACTTGGCCAGATCGTCCACGAATTTCTCAAATCGTCCTTCCGTCATCAATTCGTGCAGTTTCAATTCTCCGTTGTAATAGATGCCGAGTGTGCCGAAGGGACTCCCCATCTTCTGTGCTTCTTTGCAGCTCTTGAGTTTCTGAATCGTGCACGGGACCTTCTTCTTCCTCGCAATCCCGGCCATCAGTTCCACATATTCATCCATAAACGGGCACTGGTTCGAGTAGATGAAGGTTAATCCTTTTTTCCTTTCACACGTTCCTTTCTTCGCGTGATCGGCAAATCGGGGATTCGGCGCGTTCTTGTTGAATTTCATCACCAGCAATTCGAAATACGGGGGCGCCGTGTCGATGCTCTCGAACCCGTTCTTCAGAAAAAAATTCTTGTCGGTCAGAAATGGTCTCACCTTCGTGCTCGTCACCACCGCGATTCCATCTTTCTTCTCCTTCTTCGCGTCTTGAATGCATTCTTCCAGCAGACGCGTCGACAATCCCTTCCCCTTAAACTGTCCCGACACCCAGAGGCAATTGATCACCAAAAAATTCTTCCCCACAACCGGTTTCCACGCCGTCTCGATCGGCATGTACTCGATCAGCACTTTCCCGCGCTGGTCGAGACGCTTGAAGACCAATCCCTCCTCAAACCTCTTCTTCATCCACTCCTTCTTCGAAAGAGATCTCCGCTGATTCTTTTTGTCGCTCCCGATGGCACAGCAGATATGCTCGCTGTCGAGATTGTGCCGATCAATCGTGATGATCTTCATGTGAATCGTTCAATGTGAGGAAGGAGCGGGGGTGTTCTGAGAACATCTTCTCAAAGATGGGAGAACGCGGTTAAGGAATCAAGTTGCATCTTAATGCCGCCGGCTATCTCCCCAGTGCTTTTTCGAGTACCGAGACAATCCACTCTGCTTCGTTTCGGTCGCGGACCCCTGTTCCAAGCGTGATCCGCGTTCCTCTCTTCGTTTCAAGACGCACGACGTGGTAGATGCTCGAACCGACCTGCATCCCTCTGTCGACGACGATCTTTGCGACATCCGGATTTGAGACACTCTTCGTACGGGTGATGCCCAAGATCCACCGGGTGGATGTGAGCTGATGCGATTCGATGAGAAGGTGCGACGTGCCGAACGTGATCTGCAGAAGTCCGGCGATCATCGCGAGATCGATTGCTCCCCAAACAATCTGAAAAAACAGCGGGGCGTCGGACTTCACCATCAAAACAAGAAAGAAGGACCAGAAGAGGATGAAGAGGAAGAGTCCCAGGGATGCCGTCGGATTTCTCATCGGAGGGAACACGATTTCCGTTGCCCCCGAGGGGGTCGATGTGACGGTCACTTTGTATTCGCCGGATGGTTGTGCCGGACGCTGTGTGAGGGGTGATGCCGACGCTTCTTCCAATCGTCCATAGACCGGTATCTCGAACGACGTGGAAAAATCGACGCCGGGAATATCTGCACGCGCGTTGACTGTCCAGTGAATTGTCCGATAGCCGCCGGCGATATCCGATTCGTCTCCTTCGTGCGGCAAAGCAAGCTCGACGGGAATCATGATGCCGTCGTGCGTGTGGCTAAACGAGGAGCGATCGATGCGCGTTTCCCGCTGGAAGAGGATCGCTGTGGTGTTGTGCTTTCCACTGCGAGTGACGCTCGTGCAGTTGAGTGTCAAGCGAACCGTCGAGGCCTCGCCGACGGGGGATGGGACGACAAGGGAACCGGTGAGCGATCCGCCGAGAGGAATCGGGGCGGATGAAAGTCGGAGTACGGAGTTCCCGAATGTCATCCAGTGGAGCGTCTTTCGAATTGCCCAAACAAGGAGAACGATGCCGACCGCGGGAAAGAGGAGTACTGCCAGGACTTCCATGCCGAGCGGCATTCCGGTGATCTGATCCCACATGACGATGAAGAGAATCGTGACGAGGCCGTTCCAGAAAAGCGCAAAGGCCCAGATTCCGACGAGGTCGGATTTGCCGCTCGATGGAATCTCGCGCGTGACCCATTCTTCGCGCCACATCCATTGCTGATCGGGGTACGTTTCTTTTGCCCTCGCCTGCGAACGGACCGCGTCGCGGATGCGCGGGAGATTCAGGAGCCCGGCGAGGCCGATGGCGGTAAGAACCGTTCCGATAAATGCTGTGATGATCAGCGGCTCGTTCTCTCCCGATTCATAGAATTTGTACGCGACGACGAGAAAGAAAAGACCGCCCGCGAGACATGCGAGTCCGGCAATCACGATGATGATGAGGGGGATGCGCTGGCGGAAGTTCATATCGGTCTCATCCGTTTCTGATGTTACGCGGGAGCGAAGAATTCATCGAGCTTCTCGCTCAGGGCGTCGACGATCCGCTCTTCGGGAATGAAAGTGGTGACGATGGGAGGCAGATCGGATTCGAGTGTGACGGTGTGATCATCGACGAAGATTTTTCCGGTGATCGTTGTCCCGAAAATTCCTTTCCGGGCTCTGAACGAGAGGTGGAGCCATTCGTGTTCCCATTCGGTCGAGACGTTATCGATTTCGACTCCCGAGGGGAGGGGGAGGGTGTGGAGATTCTCGATGAATCGGTTGAGGCGGGCGATGGCCTCTTCTTTTCCGAGTGTGTGGTTGCGTGTGATGCGCATGGGGCGTTCCTTTGTGACGCTCAGAAAACCTTCCGAAGGGTTCGCAGAATGATCTCAGGAACCTTCGGAAAGTTGGCCGGCTAGAAATACCGCGCGAGGAGAATGGGAAGGATGAAGTACACGAAGCTCACCGCCGAAAAGATGAATCCCCCCATCCCGAGAATCGTCCAGCTGATCATCTTCATTTCCTGATCTCCCTTGCGCGCGTGCTTCATGGCAATCCGGAACGAGAGGGCCCCCAGGGTCAATCCACCGATCGACAGAATCCCCACGACCAGAAGAATAATGTCATCGAGCATACGGACTCATTCCGACGACGCCTCGGTGTTGGTGGATGATGGCGTGCCGTCCGAATCCGCGCGTGCTTTCGGCCGAACAAGGGAGGCAATAACCGAGACGGTCAGAATTGCGATCACGACCCCAAGTGCGATCCCGGTGGGGAGATGATAAATGTCGATGAGCAACATCTTCACGCCGATGAACGCGAGAATGATCGAGAGTCCCAGCTTCAGATAGCGGAAAAGTCCCATCATCCCGGCCAGCGCAAAGTAGAGGGCACGGAGTCCAAGAATGGCAAAGACGTTTGAGGTGTAGACGATAAACGGATCGAGCGTGATGGCGAAAATAGCCGGAATCGAATCGATCGCGAAAACGAGATCGGTCGTCTCGACGACGATCAGCACAATGAACATCAGCGTCGCGTACAGTTTGCCATCCACCTTCACGAAGAACTTTCCTTCATGATAGCCGGCAGTGACGGGAAGAACGATTTTCGCGAGACGCACAAGGAAGTTCCGCTCCGGCTGAATCTGCGCGTCGTGCCGCTGAAACGCCATCTTGATGCCGGTGAAGACGAGGAAGAGGCCGAAGACATAGAGAATCCAGTGGAACTCCTGGATCAATGCGACACCGACAAAGATCATGAGCCCGCGCATGACGAGTGCCCCGAGAATTCCGTAAAAGAGAACGCGGTGCTGGTACTTTGCCGGAACCTTGAAGTACGAGAAGATCATGAGGAAAACGAAGAGATTGTCGACGCTCAGCGACTTCTCGATGAGATAGCCGGTGAAGAACTCGAGGGCAACTTTTGACCCCTCGTAGTAATAGATCCCTACGTTGAACACAAGAGCCAGGAGAATCCAGAACGCACTCCAGAGGAGCGCTTCCTTGATTTTGACTTCATGCGCCTTTCGATGGAAGACGAGGAGGTCCAGCACGAGCATGAGGACCACAAATCCATTGAAGGCGATCCAGAGCCAGGTCGAGTGTTCAGGGATGTTCATGGTTGATGAAATGGGAAGTGGGAATGTGGAACAGGCCGAAACATTGTTCCCAAGATACATATTTTTCCAATGGAATCACTGTGGATCAGAGATGGCCGGTTACGGTCATAAAAAACAGTTGAGGTCGACAAGAATGCCTGCCTGATGGAAGGCAGGTCTGACCCACTAGTGTTATGTGTCATAAATACGTTTACTAAGGCTAGGGTATTTCGTATCTTGGGTTTATCACCTATTATGGAGGAAACCCATGATAACCGGACGCCCCAAGAAGCCCATAGTTTTGAATGACGAA
>Ga0194127_10000876_pt1 | contig 46768 bp, 54 predicted proteins | sample TA2KigC100mmetaG_FD_148624 | JGI IMG/M metagenome (GOLD analysis project Ga0194127, IMG submission 148624) | Freshwater microbial communities from Lake Tanganyika, Tanzania - TA2015036 Kigoma Deep Cast 100m | ecosystem: Environmental > Aquatic > Freshwater > Lake | place: Tanzania: Lake...
AGTTGATCTGGCCGGCCGCTGGTGGTGCAGGCATGATCGACGCAGCAGCATGGGATCGCACTTCATCGCTCTCGCAATCGGCGAAGAACCTCGAAGGCGGCACCGTGTTGACGAAGGCTCCGGACGCGGGTGCCTACACCAACGACATCGTGACGGCAGCGCTTGCGATGCTTGATGCGATGGGCGTAGACACAAAAGGTTCGGCGTACATGCCTGAAACTGTTGAACTCGCCGAAGGTGGCAACTAAGCAGTCAGCAAAGAATCACAAAAAGGGCGGGTCGCTTCGGCGGCCCGCCTTTTTTGGTTTATTCGGTGTAGGGGCAGTGGCGGCAGTTGTTGTCGCAGCAATAGCCGCGGGCGGCGTGGGTTGCCGCGGTGATCACGAACAGTGAGTTGACCGGGTCGATGTATCCGTCATGTTTATTTGCCAAGGCAGCGTCGTGGGCGGCGATAATCGCCGCGTAGTTCTTGTTGTCGGGGTCGAGCCGATTTCGGCTCGGCACATTCAGTGCACGATCGGCAAGAACAGTGAGTTTGCGCGACATTCGCAGTTGCAGAGACGAGAAAGATTATTTTTCGTGGTGCTTGTCGGCAATATCGAGAACTTCGTCGATGATCTCGAGACCTGCTTTGACATCTTCGACCGGGGTGTTGCACGGCGGAACGACGTGCATGCGGTTGAAGTGCGTGAACGGCCAGAGACCGCGCTCTTTGCACGCGGCCGCGAGTTCGAGCATCGGCTTGGCATCTGCCCCGGTGGCGTTGAACGGCACGAACGGTTTGCGCGTCTCGCGATTCTTGACGAGTTCGATCGCCCAAAACACGCCGAGGCCGCGCACATCACCGACGCTCGGGTGCTTGGCCTTGAGTTTTTCGAGAGCAGGACCGATCACGTCTTTGCCCAACATCCGCGCGTGCTCGACGATCTTTTCTTCTTTGAAGATGTTGATCGACGCGACCGCCGCACCGCAGGCCAACGGATGACCGCTGTAGGTGAGGCCACCCGGGAACATTCGCTCCTTGAAAGTGTCGGCAATTTTTTGGCTGATCACGACGCCGCCGAGCGGCACATAACCGGAGTTGACGCCCTTGGCAAAGCAGATCAGGTCGGGAGTGACATTCCAGTGGTTGACGGCGAACCACTCGCCACATCGACCGAAACCCGCCATGACCTCGTCGCACATCATCACGATGCCGTGTTTGGTGCACAAGTCGCGAACACCCTGCAGGTAGCCGGGTGGCGGAACCAGAATTCCGTTCGTGCCGACCACCGTTTCGAGGGCGATCATCGCGACCGTGTGCGGACCTTCGACCATCAGAACGCTCTCGAGGTGTTCGAGGGCGCGCTGGCATTCTTGAGATTCGTTAGCCGAGTGAAACGCCGACCGATACGGGTATGGCCCCCAAAACTTGACGGCACCCGAGGCGCCGGTTTCGTTCTGCCAACGACGCGGATCACCCGTCAGTGCGATCGCACCGGCGGTCGAACCGTGATACGAGCGATATGCGGTGAGAATTTTGTGTCGCCCCGTGTGAAGTTTTGCCATGCGCGCGGCGTATTCGGCGGCTTCGGCACCTCCGTTGGTGAAAAACACCATGTTCAAATCGCCGGGTGCGAGTTCGGTGATCAACCGGGCGGCCTCGCTGCGCGCCTCGTTGGCGAATTGCGGCGCGACGGTGCAGAGTTTCGCGGCTTGCTCTTGGATCGCGGCGATCAGTTTGGGGTGTTGATGGCCGATATTCAAGTTGACGAGCTGGCTTGAGAAATCGAGATACTTTTTGCCGTTCGAGTCCCAAAAATACGAGCCCTGACCCCCGACCAGATCGACCGGGTCGAGGGTTCCCTGTGCCGACCATGAGTGAAAGACATGGGCCCGGTCGTCGAGATAGGCCTTGGATCGGGTCGCTGAAGTGGTCATTTTTACATCCTAATTCGGAGCGACAAACAAAAAGTCAATCGAACCTAAAAAAGCCACACTCCCGAAACAATTCACGGACAATCACGAAACATTGTTGGTCTAACTTGTCGCCAGTCACAGCGTCGTGCACGCATCATTCCGATGCGGATCATCAAAAACAATGACTTCAAAGAATGGGGAGAAAATGAACTCAGATATTTCCGTGTTGGGCGCTCAGGTGTCGCTGATGTGGGTGGTGATCGGCGCGGCCCTGGTGATATTCATGCAAGCCGGCTTCGCCCTGGTCGAAACGGGGTTTTGCAGGGCGAAACATGCGGCCCATGTTGTCAGCACAAACTTCGCAATCTTCGGGCTGGGTTTCGTGGCATTCTTCTTCGTCGGTTTCCCGCTGGCGTTCGGTGGTTTCAGTTACTCGGCGTTTGGTCTGGACAATCCCGTCGGCGACGCATTGATCGGCTCGGGCAACTGGGTCTTTGCCTGGGGCGGAGGTTGGGCATTGTCGGGCCCCAACATCACGCCGGCGTTGCTGGGTTTCTTTTTGTACATGGTGGCATTCATGGATACGACGGCGACAATTCCGACCGGCTCGATGGCCGAGCGCTGGCGATGGAACAGTTTCGTGTTGTGGGGATTATTTTGCGGCGCTGTTTATTATCCCGTGATCGCCGCCTGGACATGGGGCGGAGGCTGGTTGTCGAAAACTTGGGCGACGATGTCGCTCGGTGCCGGTTACGTCGACTTCGCCGGTTCGGGGGTCGTGCACATGACCGGCGGTGTCGCGGCGCTCGCGGGCGCGATGGTGCTTGGTCCGCGGATCGGAAAATATTCGAGCGACGGAAAGTCGCTGCCGATGCCGGGCCACCATTTGCCGATGGCGATGCTCGGCTGCTTCATTCTTTTGTTCGGCTGGTTCGGTTTCAACGCCGCGTCGACGCTTTCGGCGACCGATGTGCAGTTTGCGACCGTTGCAACGAACACGGCGATTTCGGGCGCGTTCGGGTCGGTCGTGGCGATGCTTTGGATCATGCGACGCTCAGGAAAGCCGAATCCCGGGATGATGCTCAACGGAATGCTGGCCGGCCTGGTCGCGATCACCGCGCCCTGCGCGTTCGTCGCACCGTGGGCGGCCGCCATCATTGGTTCGATTGCCGCAGTACTGGTGATCGAGTCGACATATTTCTTTGAAGAGCGCATGCGCATCGATGATCCGTGCGGCGCGATCAGCGTGCACGGTGTCTGCGGCATGTTCGGGCTGTTGGCCGTGGGCATTTTTTCGAACGGCTCATATGGCGGCGGATGGAACGGGTCAGATTCGGCCGGCGTGTCGGGTCTGATCGACGGCAACTTCGGTCAGTTCGGCGCCCAGTTGCTCGGGGCGGCCACGATCTTGATCGTCAACTTCACCCTGGCTTACGGGTTTTTCAAAATCCAGAACCGTTTTACCGCTGGCGGAATTCGCTCGTCGGCGGCGGACGAAATCGCCGGTCTCGACAGCGAGATGGGAGTTTCGGCCTACACCGAGTTCGAACTCGTGCGCCACAACGGCTCGTAACCCGCTTCGAGTCGGGTCAGACGCAGGTGTTGCGAATCGTGCCGAGATTTTGCACGGTCGTTTCGACGATGTCGCCGCGGCGCAAGAAACGGGGAGGAGTCCTTCCGGCCCCTACGCCCGACGGGGTGCCGGTGTAGATCAAATCGCCCGCAAAAAGTTCGCAGATACCCGACAGATAAGCGATGATGTCGGGTATCTCGAAGATCATGTCGTCGGTCTGGGTGTGTTGCATGATTTCGCCCGAGACGCGGCATGTCATTTCTAGATTCGTGCGCGAGTCGAGCGTCGCGGCATCCGTCAGATACGGGCCAATCGTGGTGAAGCCGGCACGACTCTTGCCGAGGCTGAATTGCGGCGGCGTATTGGCGTATTGCAGTTCGCGGTCGGAGAAATCTTGCCCGACGCACAAGCCGGCGACATGCGACCAGGCGTTCTTTGCCGAAATGTCGCGCCCGCCGATCGCGATCACCGCCACCAGTTCGGCCTCGTAGTCGCACTTTTCGCCGACGAGTTGAATCGCGCCGAACGGCCGGTTCAGAGAACTTGGAAATTTCGTGAAGACCAGCGGCTCTTTGGGCAGCCCATGTTTCATTTCGGCGGCGTGGGCTTTGTAATTGACGCCGACGGCGAATATTTGACGCGGGCGCGGAACAGGACAGTCGAGTTGCGTCAAATCGAGCGCCGACATTTCGACAGATTCGACGGCGGGCAGCGTTTTTGCCAATGCAGCGACCTCCGCCCATCGCTCGATGCACGCCATCGGATCGCTCGGCAACTTGCCCGCCGAAAACTTTTCGACATCCACGAAACTTTTCAGCGAGTCGCAAACCAGCACGGCACGACCGGCGACGCACCCAAAACGCAGGTTCGCCATTTTTAAGCTCGGTTGCGAGCGATTCGGCGTTGCAGTTCGGCCTGGCGTTTGGCCTCGCGCTCTTTTTCTTGTCGTTCGCGTCGCAGGCGGCGTTTCTCGGCGTTTTCTTTGGTGTCTTTCGGCAAAGGCATTGCGGTCGGCTCGGGCTGGGGTGCACCCGACTTGGGGATCATGAATCGCTCGTCTTGAAGGATCAACTGTTTGAAACCGTTCAGGCTCACCGAGTATTGCACCGCCATCAAGCGCGCCGCATCAATGCCAAATTTTTCAATGGCCCTCGGCAATGTCGACTTGAGATGCTCGACATTCGGGTCGTCGGCGGCGCTGCCCAAATCTTCGATGCAAAACTCGGTGCACGGTTCGCTCAACAAGACACCCGCGTTGATGAACGACTTGCGAGTGATTACGCCGGCCCGAATCGCCGAGCCGAGGTCGGCCTTCTTTTCGAGGGCCCCGGCTGGCAGCCCGGCAACTTTGGCGAACGGGTCGCGAAGTTTTTCGGGCAACGCGACAGCCAGGTCGGCAAGAACCTGGTCAGAAATCGACGCCAGAACCGCCGCATAACGGCGTTCTATCAGGATCTGCTCTTTTGATGTTGACACGACCCGAAACTATATCGGGACGGGCGAATCAGATTGCGCGGACGTTGTTGGCTTCGGTGCCCTTGCGACCTTGGCCGATTTCAAATTCGACCTCTTGGCCAGCAACAAGGGTGCGACGGCCGGTGCCTTCAATGTTTGAGAAGTGCACGAAAATATCTGGCTCACCATTGGTCTGCGAGATAAATCCGTAACCCTTTTCATCATTGAAAAATTTCACGGTACCGGTTGGCATAACTTTTGCTTCTTTCTTTTGCTTTGATTAACGCATTCACTGTCGAAGGCGCTGATGCAAGGGTAGCAAGACCGCAAGAGGATTCATAATTCTTGATGGTGCTTGTTGATATTGGCGCGAAACGGCTCACGAAGTAACCAGCGCCTGAAATTCACGGATACGCATTTGGTGCAGGGAAGAAGTGGTTACATCAGGAAAAGAGCCGGAAGCGCCGGTGTTCGACCGCCAAGTCACCCGCCAAACAATCGACAGCGTGGCCGAAAATAGGCCGCCGGGCTTGACATTCGAAGAATGCCGATAGGTGTACATGCAGGGCGAGGGCGTCGAATCGCCGAAAAGATTGTTCCATTTCAGCCCCGGACCGACGCAAGTTCTTTTGCCGAGACCAAACAACCCGTCACCGGGATCAAAGACGAGTTTGTATGGCGTGGCCGTGATCGTCGCCGTCACGGGCCCCGCGGGTGTCGGCACCCACGCGACCACGACCTTGGGTTGCCAGACCGCGCTGCTGACCCAGAACCATGTGCCGATGTTGATCACACCCTGTCGCGCCGGTGGGGCGAATTCGCCGAACGGCGCGGGAATCATGTCGTAGGCGATGCTGGCGGCGTTGCGCGCGATGAGTTCGGGCGGAACTTGGGCGACCCAAAATACTTCGGTGTTTTGCTGCGGACAATTTCGGTCGTAGAGACGAAACAGAATCGAGTCGACGCTCTTTTCAACTTCGTCGCCGTAGGTTTGCCCCTGACCTGAATCTCGGGGCAGCGACGGCGACCAACTGCAATTTGAAGACTCGCCGGTTTCTTCGTTGTCGCCGACCAGCACGCCGGCGATGATTGTTTTGTCGACTACGGCCCCAAAGACATCACGCACCATATTCGAGTCGTCGCCGCTCGTGGCTTTGACTCGGGCAACTTCGCCGACTCGGGCGTCGGTAACAACGAAAAGTGAAGCCACGACGATGATGCGCGCCAGCGACCTAATTCTCATTTGGCCACTCGCATTTGTCGGAGTCGAAGAAGCGTCGCTCGACGGTGACATCGGCCAGATACCAGCGATCGTTGCGCCATTGCAGGCGCCAGATCGACAGAGACGAGATGACGTTGTTGTCGTAGATCGCCCCGTCCATGAAAAGAACTATCGAGTCAGCGACGCACCCGCGAATCAAGGCCGAGTTTGTGACTCGATCGCGGTCGATGCCCTCGATGGTGATCGAGCGCGAGCCCCTGCCGGGTCGGGAGTAGATGTTGTACTTGGCGAATTTTTGCATGCGATCGCTGAACCTTCGTTCGTAGGGTGAATTTGGCAGGACGAATGTTTCAACTTCGCACTCGCGAGGTTTTTGGGTGCACTTGTCGCGCGATTTTTCGATCTCGGTGAACTGCTTTTCGAGCAGGTCGAAAGGGTCGTTGGCCGGCAATTGTGGCAGTGTCGAGGCAGATTCAGGAATAGTCGTCGTAGCGACGCCAAAATCTGGATTGGCGCTTGAACTCGGTTCAGAACCGGCGAGCTGAAACGAGAGCGAATTGCCGTCTAATTGCCGGCTTTCATCGGCGCAGCCGACGATCGACAGAAAACACGAGATGAACACAAAGCGAAGGAGTTTGTGTCTGACACGATTCGATGGCCACATAGTTGAAGTGTCCACCGATGTGTGCGGAAATCAGAAACTTTGCCCCGAAAACCAAAAAGTCGTTTTGGTCGGTAGAGTTGATAAACCCCTTTTTTGAAAACCTGCGAGTTTTAATGACCCAAAACCACCCAGAATTGGCCGAAGAGCAGCGCTACATCGACAACGCGTACGCCTGCCTCGAGCAGACCCGTGCCGACGCGTGGAAAATTCGTGAAATGAACGAAGCCTCGACCGGGGGCACCTTTCAGGCCCGATATGAGCGCAACGCTTTCGACGAGATTCTGGTCGGGCGACTGACGCAACTTGACTTGGGTGATGCCGCGCTGGTTTTCGGACGAATCGACCGGCTCACCGAATCTCCCGAAAAATTCGAAAGTTTTCATATCGGAAGAGTGGCCGTTTCAGACTCGAATCGTGAACCTGTCGTCGTAGATTGGCGCGCGCCCGTGGCCGAGCCGTTCTACCGGGCGACCGGAAGAGACTCGATGGGTCTGGCGCGTCGTCGGCATTTCGCCGTGCAAGGGCGCGAGTTGCTCGGCATCGAAGACGAATTGTTCGGCGCGGGCCATTTGGGTGTCGGTCAAGACGATGGTCTTGAATCGACACGAACAGAAAATGTCGCGCAATTGCGCGGGCACAGCACCTTGTTGAGCGTTCTTGCACGCGGCAGAACGGGGCAACTCGGCGACATCGTGGCGACGATTCAAGCCGAACAAGACGAAATCATCCGATCGCCGCAGCACGGCATCGTTGTTGTCGAAGGCGGTCCGGGCACCGGCAAGACGGTGGTGGCTTTGCATCGTGCGGCGTACCTGCTTTACACGCATCGATTTCCGCTGGAGGATCAAGGCGTTTTGGTGGTCGGGCCGAATCGCGTTTTTTTGCGTTACATCGAACGAGTGTTGCCGTCGCTCGGCGAGGCGGGTGTCGAACAGGTGGTGCTGGCCGACTTGATGCGCGGCCATGATTATTCGGCCAAAGACTCGGAGGCGCTGTCATATATAAAGGGAGACGCCCGCATGGCCAAGGTGGTGGCTAAGGCGATGGGCGATCGACAACGGGCGTTGCGCCAAGACGTCGAGATCGGCTTTGGCGCGGGCTACCTGCGTCTGACCACGAGCGAGTCGGCGACGATCGTGCGCGAGGCACGGCGTCGCTTTCGCCGGCACAACGCCGCGCATCATTGGGTTGAAACCGAGGTGGTGTTGGCGATGATCGCCTCGAGTCGCAACAAAGATGTCGATCTCGAAACCACCCGCGACGCCCTGCGCGATCTGAAAGAATTTCAGGCCGTTATCAACTACATGTGGCCGATTCTCACCCCAGCCGAGTTGCTGAACGACCTTTATTCGTCGAAAGCGCTCTTGCGGTTGGCGGCGCAAAAATATTTTTCGGTCGAAGAATACGAAAAACTGTTTCGTGCACGGGCGGCCACGCTTGCCGAGGCGAAGTTCAGTGAAGCCGACGTCGCCGTGCTCGACGAGGCGCTGGCGGTTCTTGGTCCACGTCCTCGACGAAGCGGTCGAATCAACGAAGCCGACGAGGTTCGAACCTATGGGCACATCGTTATCGACGAGGTTCAAGATCTGTCGCCGATGCAGTTGCGAATGATTTCGCGACGATCCTTGAACGGGTCGATGACGATCGTCGGCGACATCGCCCAGGCGACCTCGGTCCACGCACCTGCCAGCTGGCAAGATGTGTTGTCGCATCTTCCAAAAAAGAGCGACGCGCGTGTCATCGGCCTGAGCGTCGGCTATCGGATACCGAAACAAATCATGGAGTTGGCGACCCGTGTGCTCAAAGTCGCCGCGCCGAGACAGTCACCGCCGCTGTCGGTTCGTGAAGGCGACGAGAGCCCGACAATCATCGAATGTCAATCGCGAGATTTGAACAGCACGATAGTCGCCGAGGTGCACCGACTCGGCAAAGACGTAGGCGACGGCAACATGGCGATCGTGTGCCCAGACGAGATGGTCGACGAGATCTGTCAGGCGCTCGATGCGGCGCGAATCAGTTATGGTCGGGCGGGCGTCGCCGGCATCGAGTCTGATCTGACGGTGGTACCCGTGAGCATGGTCAAGGGCCTTGAACTTGACGCAGTAATCGTCGTCGAACCGGCACAAATTGTCGACGCCCAACAACATGGTCTGAGGGCTTTGTATGTGGCCTTGACTCGCTCGACGCGTCGTTTGTCTGTGGTGCACAGCCGACCCTTGGTGTCGGCGATGCTCGCCTGAAGCGACGACGTTTAGAAGTTTTTCAGAGAGTCGATAATCAGCGGCAAAAAACGCAGGGCTTTGTCGGCGTCGGCAGGTCGGTTGCGTTCGAGTGAACTCGAGGCCAACGCGACGACCCGATCGAAATCTGCGGCGAGTTGGTCGCTCAAGTTCGAAAGTCTGGGTTTGAGAGTCGTCGCGATCAGGTCGATCTGCTCCAAAGACTTGGCGGCAGACTTTCGATCTGACTTCTGCATTGCGGCGCTCAATTCTTCGATGTGACCCAGCATCATCGCCAGCAGGTCTCGGTCGCTAAGCGACTCGTCGAGCGAGGTTTGCGTGTCTTGCCCCGATGTCGACGACTCGCCACCGGCGAGACTGGTCGTGGGCGCCGAATCATTGATCGTGGTCGCGCATGAGACGAGCGACAGGGCGAGAAAAATGGCGAATACGCCTCGTGAACCCAGCGACCCGACCGAACGCATCTTTGCGACTTTATTTTTTGGTGGTGACGAGCAGGCGACTGCTGATGAACGAATCGACGAGAGTTTCGTCGCCGTTCGATTCGGTCATGACGACGCTCACACCGTCGTTTCCGAGGCGTTTCACTGTTCCGACCCGACCTGGCACGATTGCATCGGCCTGCAGCCTGTCGAGTGCGCCTTCGGTCTCTTCAAGTTCTTCGGAGATACGTACCACCGTGAATGACGAGCCGACGTCGATCGTGTTCAACGGGGTGAGCAACATTTTTTTGTAATCAGAACCAGGAATCGGATTGCCGTGCGGACATGCCGTCGGGTTGCCGAGCATCTTGGCGAGCGCGAGCTCGACCTCGTCGGTGATCACGTGCTCCCATTTGCAGGCCTCGTGGTGGGCGGTCGACCACGAGAGGCCGAGCACATCGATCAGAAAACATTCGGCCAACCTGTGTTTGCGAACGATACCCTCGGCCAAAGCTTTGCCCTTTTCGGTGAGGGCTATGCGCGGCCCCGCGAGATTCACAAGACCTTCGGCCTCCATGCGCTTGATCATTTCAGAAACCGACGCCCGTGAAACTTTGAGCCGCTCGGCGATGCGGGCCTGGATCAACTCGACATGATCTTCTTCGAGTTCGAATATGCATTCGCAATATTCTTCGAAAGCCGGGTGGTGTTCGGTCGAAGTCTGCATAATTGCAGTGTATCCCGTGTCGCATTCGTGACTTTTTGCTCGGCCTAGCGATGAATCAGGTCAAAAACCTTTCTCGCGTTCGTCGCGCACCGCGGCCTTGACTGAATATTGCACGAGAATCGCCGGTGCGAGCACGATGCAACCGCCGATGAGCGCGACCGTCGCCACGCGGCTGACACCTGGGGTGAAATCGACCGCGAATCCCCAAATCACCGCGAGCATCGAGACACCAAAAAGCAGGTATCCGAAATTCGTGGCGCGTTTCGCCCAACCAGAAATTATCGCCCGCTTCGCGAGCACGGCGTCACTGTCTGAGTCGTCTGGTTGTGTGCGAGAATCCATAGCGTTGTGATTATGTTACGGGCCGTTGATCGGGTCAGAAAAGCCTCTTCGGAGTTCGTGTGATGAGTGAAGTAATTTCGTTCGTCGACACGGTGATCGTTTACGACAACTTTCCCGCCGTTGCAGGTGCGACTTTCAGCGTCGCCAGTGGCGAGATTGTTTTGTTGCAGGGTCCGAACGGCGCGGGCAAGACCACTTTGCTGCGGGCATGCGCGGGATTGTTGCCGATCGCGCGCGGCAAGGCGACGGTGCTCGGAGTCGACCTGAAATCAGATCGCGCGACCGTGCGTTCTCAAGTCGGAATGTTGGGTCACTCGAACGGTCTATATCAAGATCTCACCGTCGCCGAGAACATTGGCTTTTGGTCGAGGCTGGTCGGGGCTGGCAACGACGACATCGCCCAGGCGATGCGATTGATGGGTCTCTCCGAGCGATTGAGTGAAGTTAAAGTCTCGAACCTTTCGGCGGGGCAGCGGCGTCGTTGCGCTTTGGCGACACTGATCGTTCGGCGGGCGCGTTTGTGGCTGCTCGACGAACCGCATGCCGGTCTTGACGCCGATGGTCGCGACGAGTTGGACAAAACTTTGCGCTCGGCGCGAGACGCGGGGGCCACCGTCGTGTTCGCATCCCATGAAATCGAGCGTGCCAAGGCTCTGGCGACCCGCAGTTTCAAAGTTGAGGGCGGCGTGGTGGGCGAAGCATGAGTCGACCGAACAAGGGCAAAGTTTTCAGCGCGGTGCTGATCAAAGATTTGCGAATCGAATTGCGGAGTCGCGTGCTCACGAACCAGGTGCTGCCGTTCGCGGGTCTCGTGATGATCATGTTCGCGTTCGCTCTCGACAACGACGATGTTCTGCAGCGGGTCGCGGGTGGTTTGATTTGGCTGGCCACGCTTTTTTCGTCGTTGATAATCATCCAACGATCGTTCGCCGTCGAATCCGCGGACCACGCGCTCGACTCGTTGCGGGTCGCCGGCATAGATCTGGCGGGCGTTTTTTTCGGCAAGGCGATTGCACTTGCGATCAAACTGATCGTGCTCGATTTCGTGCTGATCGTCACGGCGATGCTTTTGTATAGGGTCGATCTGACGGGCCCGGGTCTCGTGTTGTTGGTCACTTGTGTGCTGTGCTCGGCGACTGGTTTGGGGTTCGTTGGTACTCTTTATGGCGGTTTGACCGCTGGTGCGAAAGGACGCGAAACTTTGCTGCCGTTGCTGTTGTTGCCGGTGGTGGCGCCCGTGTTGATCGCCGCGACGAGGGCCACCGAGGCGGCTTTCGCCAGCGGTGGTGCGCAAACTTCTGAAGGTTGGGCGTGGGTCGGTTTGTTGGCGATTTTTGCCGCGGTCTTCGGGGTCGGCGGTTCGTTGGCGTTTGGTCCGTTGATCGACGAATGACAAGATCGCAAAGTTGAAAGCACCCGTCTCATGTCTCGACTGATCAATTCGAAATCGGCGACCGGCACGCAAGCCACCCGAGTGTTGGGGCTGTTGGCGATCGTCGTGATGCTGTGGGTCGTCGTCAGCGGGTTGGTTTTTACGCCGCAAGACGTCGTTCAAGGTGAGTCGGTGCGCATCATGTATGTGCATGTGCCCTCGGCGTGGATCGCGTATCTCGCTTTTATTCTCACCGCGGTTGCCTCCGCGTCGTGGCTGATCGGGAAGAAACATTCGATGGGTTTCGACCGATTCGCCGGGGCCTCGGCTGAAGTCGGCGTGATGTTCATGGCGATCACGCTCTTAACGGGCAGCCTGTGGGGGCGGCTGACTTGGGGCGAATTTTGGCAATGGGATCCGCGGTTGACGACCACCGCTTTTTTGTTCGTCACTTATCTGGGCTATCTTGCCGTCCGTAGACTCGACGGCTCGGCCGAGCAGCGCGCACGACGATCGGCGATCATGGCGTTGTTGGCGGTGTTGGAGATTCCGCTGGTGCATTTCAGCGTGGTGATTTGGCGCAGCCTGCATCAGGGTGCGACCGTGCTCAACCCGAGCGGTGACGTGAAGCTCGACGACCTGATGCTGTTCACGCTCTTCAGCGGCGTGGTCGGTTTCACCCTCGTCTTTTTCTGGCTGGTATTGCATCGCCAACGCACCATGCTGCTGGTCGATGTCGTCAACAGTCGCGGTTTAGATGCGGCTATCGCCGATCGCCGAGCCGAAGCGGGAAACTAAATGAAGGACGCAGGTTTCATTTTTGGTTCGTATGCCGCGACCCTCGGCTCGATTTTGGTTTTTGCATGGGTGACGCTTCGTCGGGCAAAAAAATCGTCGAGCCAAGTTTCTGACTCAGACAAAACCTGGCTGTAATGGATCTTTCGCCGCGCCCATCAGATCAACCCGACGAATCAGGCGCGGTTTCGTCGTCGAGTTCGCGACCAAAGAGGCGATGGCTGCCCATCGTCGTGCTGAGCCTTCTTGGGGTCGGCGGCATCGTGATCGTCACGCAGTTCTTGACTTCGGCCATCGACTACTACTGCAACGTGGACGAAATCGGGGTGCGCGAAGGTTGCGAGACGACCAGTCGACTTCGAGTGCAGGGCACGGTCGAGCAGAACTCGCTGAAGAAAACCGAGACCAAAACGCGATTCGTGATGACTTTCAACGAAAAGTCGATCGAAGTCGTATATAGCGGCGACCCAGGCGGAGTTTTTCAGGAGTGCATCGCCGTTGTCGCCCACGGACGCGTGGTCGACGGTGTTTTCGAGTCGAATCGCATCGAGGTCAAACATTCGAACGAATATGTCGAAAAAAACACCGAGCGATTTGAAACTTCTGGAAGCGCAGCATGCTCGCAAGCACAGGGGTGAGCGGCACGCTCGGTCGTGCATTTTTGCTGGTCGGTTTTATCGGCGCAATTTTTGGTGCGTTCGCGGCTTTCACTGGTGCGCGAAGAAACGACCAGCAGGTGATTCGACTGATACCCAGATTCGCCGTGCTGACTTTCGCCGCCTCGATGGGCGCATTCGCGGCGATGGAATACGCGATGATCACCCGGGATTTTTCGCTGGCGTACGTGCAGAAGGTCGGCTCGTGGTCGACGCCCGCCCTGTACAACTTCGCCGCGGTCTGGAGCGCGCTCGAAGGCTCGATCTTGATGTGGGTTTTGGTGCTCGCCGGCTACACGCTGGCCGTCGCCTATTGGGTGCGCAAGCGAATGCACGATCTGATCGCATCGTGGGCGATGGGCGTGATGTTCGTAGTTTCGGCGTTTTTCTTTTTGGTCTCGTTTTTTCCGGCAAATCCGTTCGCCGCGGGCGCACCGGGAGTTCTCGATGGCCCCGGTCCCAACCCGTTGCTGCAAAACCACATTTTGGTGATGTTTCATCCGCCGATTCTTTATCTGGGTTATGTCGGTGTGACCGTGCCGTTCGCGTTCGCGATCGCGGCGTTGATCACGGGTCGAGTCGACGAAGGCTGGCTCGTCGCGACGCGGCGATGGTCGCTTTTCAGTTGGGGGTTTCTGACTTTCGGCATCGCACTGGGCAGTTGGTGGAGCTACGAAGTTTTGGGATGGAGCGGCGTCTGGGCGTGGGACCCGGTTGAAAACGCCTCGCTTCTCCCGTGGATCACGGGCACGGCCTACATTCACTCGGTGTTGGTGCAAGAACGACGTGGCATGCTGCGCGTCTGGAATATCTCGTTGCTGGTCGCAACTTTCAGTTTGACGATTCTCGGCACGTTCTTGACGCGGTCGGGCGTGCTGAACAGCGTTCACGCCTTCAGCGAAAGCGGGATTGGTTCGTGGTTTTTGGGTTTGTTCGCCGTCGTTTTGGTTGTTTCGATCGGTCTGATCGGGTGGCGCGGAGATCGGCTGCGCAGCCCCGGGGTGATCGATTCGCCCCTTTCGCGGGAGGCCGCGTTCTTGGCGAACAATGTCCTGTTCGCCGTGTTCGCATTTGTGGTTTTGCTCGGCACGGTGTTTCCGTTGATCGTCGAGGCGCTGCAAAATCGTCAGATCGCCGTCGGTGCGCCGTTCTTCGACAGACTCTCGACGCCGATCGGGCTCGCTTTGTTGACACTGATGGCGATCGCGCCCGTGCTGCCCTGGCGCAAGGCGACGACAGAGACGCTGCGTGATCGGTTGTTCTGGCCTGCGTGGTGTGGCTTGGGTGCGTTGATTTTGAGCCTCGCGCTCGGCGCCTACGGGCTGGCCCCGCTTCTCACCTTCGCCTTGGGCGGTGTGAGTGCGGGCGCGGCGTTGCGACAGGTTTTTTTGGCGACCCGACGCCAAGGTTGGCGAGGTCTCGTCGGTCGGGCCAACGGCGGAATGATCGTGCACCTCGGCGTGATTTTGATCGCCGTCGCGTTGGGGGCGTCGAACAGTTTTAGCAAGAGTCAGGAACTTTCTCTGGTTCAAAATGTCGAGGCGCAATTCGCGGGCCACACTTTCGAGTTGCGCGATGTCATCGAGGTTCGTGACGATCGCAGCATCAGCGTCAAGGCACTCGTATTGGTCGACGGAAGAAAGATTTACGCCCCGGCGATAACCAAGTTCACCCGCATCGGCATGAATGTCGGCACACCCTCGGTGCGAACTTCTTTGACGACAGATATTTATCTGACCCTCGAGCCGCCCGTTCGGCAAGATGCGAACGAGGCGCGCATAAAGGTTTTTATCAAGCCGATGATCACCTGGTTGTGGATCGGCACCGCGTTGATGGCTGTTGGCACCGCGCTCGCGGCGTTTCCCGGCCGACGACGCAAGCCGACCGAGCCGACCAGTGCGCCGGTTGAAGTTGGTCGGTCGTGAAGTCGAAAAACCTGGTGAAGTTCGTCTCGGCGATTGTCGCCGTCGTCGTCGCGATGTTCTTCGTCGTTTTGCTCGTCGCCGAACCAGACACTGACATGGTCGCCAGGTCTCCGTTGCTGGGTCAACCGGCTCCGGCGATTTCTAGTCGCACGATCGAGGGCGACCCGTTCGCGCTTGAACGTCGCAAGGGCTCGTGGGTCGTACTGAATTTTTTCAATTCGACCTGCGTGCCGTGCATCAATGAGCACCCGTTGCTCGTCGACTTCGCCGACGCCGAATCGAGGCGACCCGACGGTGCCGAGTTGTACACGATCATCAACGACGACAATTCCGAGTCGATCCGAAACTTTTTCGACAAGAACGGGGGCGACTGGTCGAAAATTACGGACGACAACGGGGCGATCGCCGTGGCGTTTGGCGTGGCGCGCGTGCCCGAAACCTGGATCATCGATCCCAACGGGGTGGTTCGGTTGCGGATCACGGGTGAACTGACCGAAGGTTTGCTCGGTAGACAGGTCGATTTGTTGCGCGAGGACTTCTCGTCGTGAAGACGCGCAGGTCAGTTTGGTTGGCGATGTTTTTGCTCGCGGGGGTCTTGCTGGTTTTTGGCGCGAATCGTGGCGGCGGACCGAAGACCCAACAAGAGCGCATCGATTCGCTCACATCGAATCTGGCGTGCCCAACATGTTCAGGCGAGAGCGTATTCGAGTCACGCGCCGTCGCGGCCGAGGCGATTCGTAGCGAGGTCGCCCGACAGGTGGCCGCGGGTTTGCGAACCGACGAAGAAATCCTGGGTTTCATCGAGCAACGCTTCGGCGGCCAAGTTCTGCTCGTTCCGCGGGCCGATGGGCTCGACTCGTTGGTCTGGGCGCTGCCGGTCGCCGTCGCCGTGTTTTCACTGTTCATGCTGTTTTCGGCTTTCGCCAAGTGGCGCGATAATCGTCCGTCTGCGCCTTCGAACGACGACGAGTTGATCGTGGCCCGCGCCCTCGACGAGCGCGAATCATGAGCGACAGTCCGACGAACCTCGAGGCTCTCAAGCAAGAACGAGAGTTTTTGTTGCGCTCGTTGCGCGACCTCGAGCAAGAGCACAAGTTCGGCGATCTCGACGACCAAGACTTCGAGACGTTGCGCAAAGATTACGTGGCGCGCGCGGCGGCGACGATCAAGCAGATCGAGTCATCGGGTTCGACCTTGTCGCCCGAACAGCGGGCACCCGAGTCGAGCACAAATCGGCGCGGGCGAACGGTTCTCGTCGCGTCGATGGTGCTGGTGGTCGCGGGTCTGACCGGTTGGTTCGTCGCCCAACAATCAGGGCAAAGACTCGCCGGTGATTCAATCGCCGGTTCGATCGAAGATTCGACGGCATCGATTTTGTCGCGAGCCCGGGCGACGAACTTCGTCGACCCGCAGGCGGCGATCGAACTTTACACGCAGGTTTTGGCGGTTGATCCCGACAACGTCGAGGCGCTCACATATCGGGCGTGGCTTCTTGCGCTGATCGCCCGCAGCGCCGGCGACGAGGTCAAGAAACTCGCCTTTGAGTCGGCGTCACGCGATCTGCAACGCGCGATCTCGATCGACGCGAAATATGCCGACGCGCATTGTTTTTTGGGAATCGTCCGATTTAGATTGGCTGACGACGCGCAAGGCGCAAAAGAAGCGTTGACTGTCTGTTCGCAGAACAACCCGCCTGCCGAGGTGAAGGGTTTCGTAGATTCGATAGTCGCCGAAGTTGACGCGGCACTCGGCGGCTGAGCGGGCGAGTCGAGACTTTCAGTCTTCGTCTATCTGCGGCGGCGGCCACGCCGAGGCAGATTCAAAACCTTTGTTGGTTCGTTCGACAACCCAGACAGAACCTTTTCGCCAGTCAGGTTTCGTCTCGATGTTCATTCCGCGTCGCTGCAGGGTCTTGATCAGTTCGGGAATCATGTCGCCGTGGCTCGCCAAAACCGACGAGTCCTCGACCTCCTCGGCAATCTCGAGCATTTCTTTCAGGTCGCCAAGTTCAATCAAGCGCCGATCAGTTTTGATTTTCAGATTTTTTATCTTGGCCAACGGCTCGAGCGTCTGAATACAGCGGGTGGCGGGGCTCGAGATCAGGTTCGTGACGCGCAACTTCGCGAATTTTTCGGCGAGCATCTCGGCTTGCTTCCAGCCCGTATTGCTCAATGGGCGCAACAAATCGTCGTCGTGCCATTCGCTTCGCTTTCCCGCTTTGGCGTGTCGAACCAAGTAAAGAGTCACAACGAAAAGTTACTGATTTGCGGGCACCTAGATTCGAAAACCGACGCTCTTGGGCGAGAATTCAGGCAGAATTAACCAATGGGTTTTTTCGACAGAAATAGGGACGAGTTAGAGGCCAAGGGTTACGACAAATCTCGACTGCCGCCAGGCCAATATCTCACCGATCGTTTTCCCGTTCTGCATGTCGGCGATGTGCCGACCTATAAACCAGGTGAATGGTCGTTGGCGATCGACGGTCTAGTCGAAAGGCCGTTTGTCGTTTCGTTCGACGAGCTGCGCGCGATGCCGGCGACAACTTTGACAACCGACATCCATTGCGTCACCAAGTGGTCGAAGTTCGACACGACCTGGACGGGCGTGCGCGTGCGCGACTTGTTCGAGCGCGCGGGCGTGAAGAAAAGTGCGACCCATGTCATGGGTCATGCCGAGCACGGCTACACGGCGAATCTTCCTCTCGCCGACATCATGCGCGACGATTCGCTCGTCGTCTATCAATACGAAGGCGCGGACATCGACCCGATTCATGGCGGGCCGGTGCGGCTGCTGATTCCGCAGTTGTATTTCTGGAAGTCGCCGAAATGGTTGCGCAGACTAGAACTGATACCCGAGGACGCCCCGGGTTTTTGGGAAGAAAACGGTTACCACATGTATGGTGATCCGTTCTTGGAGCAGCGTTTTTGGGGTGACTAGGAAGATTTGAAGCCCGATACGACTAGATAGTCGTCGCGCAAAAGGTGTCGCCATTCGGCAGCGACGAGGACAATTCGGGGTTGGTGTCGCCATAGAGGGCGGTCAACATGCCTTTGACCATGCCGCGATCAACCGCGCAGATCACGGGATGTTCGATCGCCAGATCGCCGAAAGGGCAGTGGTTGTTGACGATGCGTAGTTGGTTGTTGCGTTGGTCTGTGTGAGCGGCAAAACCGTGCGCGGTGAGCGCGTCGGCCACGGCCTGAAGCGCCGTTCGCAATGATCGTTGGGTCTGACCGACGTCGGCGCCGGTCAGGCTCGTCGCCATGGCGACACCGTATTGTTGACCGACTTCTTCGGCCATCGCGGTGGCTTGTTGCGGTGTCAACAAGGCGAGCGCCTCGCCCAACAACGAAAGCACCAGGTCGTCGCTTCGCACCGGAAACGCGAGTGTTTGCGTCGGCCCGGTCGCGGTATAAAGTTTCGACGGCCGACCGGCGCCCGCACCGTTTTGTCGGTCGATTTGCACCTCGAGGTAACCGCCGGCGGCGAGTTTGTCGAGGTGGTGGCGCGCCACATTCGAGTGCAACTCGAACTTTTCGGCCACCTCGCTGGCGGTGACGCCATTTTTAGATTCGCGGGTGAACAGATAAATCGCGCGCCGCGTCGGGTCGCCGAACGCCGATGTGATTGCCGACACCGTGGCGGTGAAGTCGGTGTCGTTCAGCGTCTTTTTGGTGCCGCGCGCGTCGCCGACATAAGTCGACTTGCGTCTGGCGGCCGGGGCTTTTCGCGTCACGACAGATATTCTACCTATAGCCATAGTGTTAATTATTTGAGACTTCAGAACGGACGAACGCGAAAAATGTCTTTGCCATCGATCGAGCAACTCACAGACGCGTTGCGTCCGGTTCAAGATCCCGAACTAAATCGTTCGATTGTCGATTTGGGGATGGTGCGCGATCTCGCAATAGATTCGTCGGGGTCGGTGTCGTTGACCGTCGTTTTGACGATCGCCGGTTGTCCGTTGCGCAACGAGATTCAGACCCGGGTCACCTCGGCATTGCGCGGGCTCGACGGTGTCGGAGAGGTCGCGATCAATTTCGGTGTCATGAACGACGCCGAGCGGGCCAAGGTTCGCGAATTGGTGCACGGCAACCCCGCGGCGACTGCGGGCAGCAACCCGAGTCAAGGCCACGCGGAAGGCCGAAAAATTCCGTTCGCACAGCCGGGGTCGAAAACCCGGCCGATCCTCATCTCGTCGGGCAAAGGCGGGGTCGGCAAGAGCAGCGTGACGACCAATCTGGCCGTCGCCTTGGCCAACGCCGGTTACAAGGTCGGGGTTGTCGACGCAGACATCTATGGTTACTCGATTCCGCGAATGCTCGGCACCGACCGCGACCCTGTCGTGATCGACAACATGTTGCTGCCACCCGAGGCGTGGGGCGTTCGTTGCATCTCGATCGGCTATTTCGTGCCCGACGGTCAGGCTGTTGTGTGGCGCGGACCAATGTTGCACAAGGCGCTCGAACAGTTTCTCACCGATGTCTTTTGGGACGAACCAGATTTCTTGTTGATCGACATGCCGCCAGGCACCGGCGATATCGCTTTGAGCCTGAGTCAATACCTGCCGCGAGCCGAGGTTCTGGTCGTCACCACGCCGCAGACAGCGGCGCAAAAAGTTGCACGGCTCTCGGCGGCGATGGCGGCCAAGGTGAATCTTCCGGTGCGCGGCATCATCGAGAACATGTCGTGGTTCGTGGGCGAAGACAAACAACGGTACGAACTGTTCGGAACCGGCGGCGGGCAGTTGCTCGCCGACGAACTTGGCGTGCCGTTGTTGGCGCAGATTCCGCTGGTCGAAGACCTGCGCGAGGGCGGCGACACGGGTCGACCGATCGCCGCGGTTCAACCCGATTCTGAAGTCGGGACGATTTTCGCGCAACTCGCCAGACGAATCGCCGAAGACATGAAACCCAAAAAAGTGTTCAGCGCAGCGCTGAAAGTCAATTGAGAAAACGCCTCGTGCGATTTCGCGTCGCGCGCCTAGTGTGTAGGTCGAACAAAAAAAGAATCACGGCAAAGAAAGAAGAGCAAAAGTGGATATTCGAATCGGCGTGACCCACGCCCCGCGGGAGATCTCGCTCGAAATGCCCGACGACGAAAAGTCGATCACCAAAACCAAGGCCGCCGTCGAGTCGGCGCTCGAGGGCAAGTCGGCGGTTTTGTGGATCACCGACAAGCGGGGCAAGGAGACGGCGATTCCGGCGGCAAAAATCGCGTTCGTCGAGTTCGGCGCGCCAAACGGCGATCGCAAGATGGGTTTTGGCAGCTGATTTTCGGCTCGTCTCATGCCGACACTCGCCGAGATTGCTCACGAGCACAGCGAGACCGATGAGGCATCGCTCGCACATCTGAATTCTCTGCTTGCCGAGTGGGGCATGCTCGCAGATTTTTGTTTCGCAGACATGCTGTTGTATCTGCCGACGCGTGATTCGCAGTTCATCGTCGCCGCACAGGTTCGGGCGGCGACGGGTCAGACGCTCTACGACACCGACCTCGTCTCGACGATGGCCGACCTGGTTGAAAGAGAAACAATCGACAAGGCGTTTCGCTCGCAAAAGGTCGTGAGCGGCGAGACGAAGATCGAGGGTCGAACCGAGCCGGTGAACTTGGTGGCGATACCCGTTCGGTTCGAAGATCGCGTCATCGCGGTTCTGACGCGGGAGTGGTCGCAACGCTCGGGTCGCAAGCCCGGGCAACTCGAACGCACCTACTTGGCGATATTCGACGACTTCACCAAGATGATCGCCGCGGGATTGTTTCCGTTCGGCGAACGAGGTGCCGATGCCAGCGTCGCCCCACGCGTCGGCGACGGGGTGGTGGTGCTCGACGCCGAAACCCGCGTGCGTTACGCGTCGCCCAACGCCGTTTCGGCGATGCATCGGGTGGGCGTCAGCGCGAACGCCGTCGGCCAGACCCTGGCCGAACTCGGGGTGGCGGAGATGGCGGCACGCCATGCATTCGAGCGACGCGAACCCGTGGTCGAAGAGGTCGAACAAACCTCGGAAATCACATTGCTGACGCGCACGATTCCGATGCTGAAGCGTTCGGGTCGTCAGGTCGTCGTAACGGGTGGCGTGGTTTTGCTGCGAGATGTCTCCGAATTGCGTCGACGCGATCGTTTGCTTTTGACCAAAGACGCGACGATCCGCGAGATCCATCATCGGGTGAAGAACAATCTGCAGACGATTTCATCGCTGTTGCGTCTTCAGTCGCGCCGTCTGAAGAGCGCCGAGGCGATCGACGCCATCGCCGAATCGGTGCGCCGCATTCGCACGATCGCGCTCGTGCACGAGACCCTCTCGCACGAGGCCGGAGAAGACATTTCATTCATCGAGATCGTGCGACCGTTGCTTCGGCTGGTCGAAGAAGGTTTGCAGTCGACCGATCGACCCGTTGGTTTTCGGGTTGTGGGCGACGCAGGTCGATTGCCCGCCACCGTGGCGACACCGCTTTCGGTGGTGATCCTCGAATTGTTGCAAAACGCGGTCGATCACGGCTTTCCCGAGGGGAGCGAGGGCGGTTCGGTGTTGGTCGTTCTGGACGCCGGTGAAGATTCGTCGTTGCGGGTGAAGGTCATCGACAACGGGCGCGGGCTCTCGCCCGATTTTGAAATCACGAAGGCGACGGGTCTCGGGTTGTCGATCGTGAGAACTTTGGTCACGACCGAACTCGCCGGCACGATTCAGGTGCGACCCGCGGTCAAGTCTGACTCGAACAAAGAAGTATCGATCGCCACCGACGGCCGGGGCACCGTGGTCGAACTTAAGATTCCAACCGCTCGCGTTTAGTTTCGGCGACGAATCAGGCCATCAGGCGCGCGTTGCGACGTTCTATCGCGCGACGCCGACGAATCTCGCGGCGCTCGTCTTCTGAGGTGCCGCCCCAGATGCCCCAGTCTTGGTTGGTCTCGAGCGCGAAGTCGAGGCATTTTGCGCGCACGGCGCAGTCTTTGCAGACGACTTTGGCTTCGGTGATTTGGATCAACGCTTGACCGGTCGTGCCGATCGGAAAGAAGAGTTCGGGGTCGGTGTCTTTGCAGGAGGCCTCTCGTCTCCACGAATAATCTGCTGAACCAAGGGCCAGGCTTGTTGCCAAAAAAGACATTTCGAATTCTCCCCGCTTTAACTTGCGCTCAGACTAGAGAGCATTTGTTCGGTTCGCAATAGGTTGTCGAAATATTTCTTGTAGCCTGCGAGCGTGACCCAGGTAATGGCGCACCGCGGCGCTTCAAAGGTCGAGGTCGAAAATACAACGATGGCATTTGCCCGCGCGCTGGCGATGGGCTCAGACGCGGTAGAACTCGACGTGCGGCTTTGCGCGAGCGGGGAACTCGTGGTCAATCATGATCCCGTGCTCAAAGACGGCAGGGCGATAATCAAGACCGAAAAAAAAGACCTGCCCAAACATATTCCGACCTTGGGCGAGGCGATCGACGCATGCGGTGAGATGTGGGTGAATATCGAAATCAAAAACGAGGCCAAAGAACCCGATTTTGATCCGAAAGAAAGTGTCACGGGGAGAGTCGTCGATTTCTTGCGCGAGCGGGGTTCGCTGGATCGTTGGCTTATCTCGTCGTTTCGCCGTGAGACCGTCGACAAGGTGCGCGAGTTGATGCCCGATCTGAAGACGGCGTGGCTGGTGATGACGCTCGACGACGCCGAACTCGGCGCCACCGCCCAGAAGATGGTCGATCAGGGCCACACCGCGCTTCACCCGTGGGTCAAACAACTTTCGCGACGCATGGTCGATGTTTTTCACGGGCACGGGCTGCAGATCAACACCTGGACATGCGACGACCCCGTGCGAATGCGCGAACTAGTCGAGTGGGGCGTGGACGGAATCTGCACGAATGTGCCCGACCTCGCCCGCCAAATCGTCGACGCGCGAAATTAGATGACTATCGGTTTGACGAGGCGCAGCGCGTCGGGGCAGTGCTCGATGTGCAACGAGGTTTGCTCGCCGAGATAATCGCCATCTAGTTGATACGGAAATGGCGCGGCGAAATTGATCTTGACGTCTTCGACATCGGTCCTGATTTCGACGCCCGACGAGGCGCTGATCTGGTCTTGACGAATCGCCTGCAAAACCGTGCGCAGTATCAACGGGGTGGTCAGTCGGCGAAACGTGATCGCCACGAGTTTTTTGTCGATTGACGCTGCGGTCGAAAGACTCACGGCGCGTTTGCCGATGAACGTATACGGATTCGAGTTGAGCACGATCGTGAAGTATCCGTTGGGAATCTGTTTTCCGTCTATAGAAACGCTGAAGTGCGGATACTTGCGGTCGTAGGTCGCGAACCAGGCCTGCAACGCCGAGAGCGCGAACAACGGTTGTCCGATGAACCGTTTCAGAGACGCGCGACGTTCGACCAGTTCGACGACCGCGGCGTCGAAACCGATGCCGGCATGAAAACAAAAGTAACGCCCGTTGGCGCGACCAAGGCTGATCGGGTGAATGTTGTCATGGTCGAGTCCCGCGCTGAATTGCTGCAGGGCGAGCACCGGGTCGTTGGCGGCACCGAGGCTGCGCACGAAGACGTTCGTCGATCCGCCGGGCAGCATCATCAACGCGGTCGAACTGCCGGCCAAGCCCGTGGCGACCTCGTTGAGGGTGCCGTCGCCCCCGAAAGCCACGACCAGATCGACCCCTCGTTCGGCGGCGTCCTTGGCAAACCGCGTGGCATGACCGCGTTCGTTGGTTTCGACGACCTGCACGCCATGGTGGCGAGCGAGGTACTGATGCACTGCGACGGTATTGCGTGGATTTACCGAAGATGCGAACGAATTCACAATTAGTAATATCTGCAAGAACCTAAACCGTATCAGCGAATCGCGGGCCGCTTCGGGCGTGTTTGTGCTGGTTTCTAACGGTAAGAATAGAAGCCATGAATATCGTCGTGTGCGTCAAACAGATCCCAGATCCAGCCAGCCCGGGTGCGCTCGACGCATCGACACACGCGTTGAAGCGCGACGGAAAATTGATTCTCGACGAGTCAGACGCATACGGCGTCGAAATGGCGTTGCAACTTGTTGCGAGCGCCGGCTCGGGCGAAGTCTTCGTCGTGTCGATGGCGCCGAACGGTGAAACCTCGGGCATGCGAACCGCGTTGGCGATGGGCGCCGTAAAAGGTTTGCTCGTCAGCGACCCCGCTCTCGCCGGCAGCGATGCGTTGACCACAGCGAAAGTTTTGGCCGCCGCCGTGACGAAACTTGGCGGCGCCGATCTGATAATCGCCGGTACCGAATCTTCAGACGGATACACGGGCACCGTGCCCGAACAAATCGCCGAGTGTCTGGGTCTTCCCTCGGTGACCTTCGCGAAAAAAGTGAAGGTCGATGGTCAGGTGTTGAAAGTCGATCGACAGAGCGAGACGGGTTACGACGAAGTCGAGTGTTCTTTGCCGGCGGTCATCAGCGTGACTGCAGGCGTGGTCGAGCCCCGCTACCCGAGTTTCAAGGGCATCATGGACGCCAAGAAAAAGCCGCTTGACGTCGTCACGGCGGGTGATCTTGCGGTGACACCGGCCGGTTGGGCGGCAGCAGGACAAAAAATCGTCAGCGTCACCCAGGCCGAGGCGCGAAAAGCCGGCACCGTGATTGAAGATGACGGCGAGGCGTTCGGCAAGATCGTCGCATTTCTCGAAAACTTGAAATTGATCTGAGAGCAGAGGGCACGAGCATGGCAATCAACAACATTTGGGTTTTCGCTCAGGCCTCGGGTGGCGTCGCCACCACAGGCACTCTCGAGTTGCTGACCAAGGCCCGCTCGCTCGCGGGCAAAGTCACGGCGTTCGTCGGCGGTGACGCGGGCGCGATCGCGGCTTCGCTTGGCGAACATGGCGCGACGAAGGTCTACGCCACCGGAGACCTCGCCGGCAAACTGCCGGGCGTGGCGCTCGCCGCGGCGATGAAATCTGTGATCGATTCGGGCGACTCGCCGGATGTGATCATGTTTCCGCAGAACTACGAAGGTCGCGACACGATGGCGCGCCTGTCGGTGAAATTGAATCGCACTGTTCTGACCAACAACATCGACATCGCCGACACGGCAGATGGTGTCGTCGCCACGACACCGATCTTCGGCGGAAACGTTTTGGTCGCCACGGCTTTCAGCGGACAGGGTCCGCATCTCGTGTCTTTTCGACCGAAGAGTTTCGCCGCCGAATCCTCGGGTGGCGCGGCTCCCGAAGTTGTGGCGGTCGCCGTGCCCGATCTCGGCAAGCAGGGTGCGGCCAAGGTTGTGGCCACGCACTCTGAAAAATCTTCAGGACCAAAACTCGACGAGGCGGCGGTCGTCGTTTCGGGCGGTCGTGGTCTGGGCGAGGCGGGCAACTACACGCTGATCGAAGACCTGGCGAAATTGTTGAAGGGTGCGCCTGGTGCGTCGCGCGCGATCGTCGACGCCGGTTGGGTGCCCTATTCATATCAAGTCGGTCAGACCGGCAAAGTCGTGAAGCCCAGCGTCTACATTGCGGCCGGCATTTCGGGTGCGACCCAACATATGGTCGGCATGAAGGGCTCGAAAAATATCATCGCAATCAACAAAGACAAAGAAGCCCCGATTTTCGGCATCGCCGATCTCGGCATCGTCGGCGATGTGCACAAGGTTCTGCCGAAACTGATCGAAGCCCTCAAGGCTCGCTCGTAACTTTCGCCCAGCCGCGCGCAATCTCGCCTAGCCGCGCGCAATCTCGCGCCGCCGCGACAGAGTAAATTATCGTCGTGCCGCCGCGCAGAAAAATCTTGGTTGTAGCGGGAAACCTCTCACACCTCGATCAATTCGTGATTCACGGCTTCTTCAAAGAGTTGGCACAGGACACCGATGTCTATTTGACTCTTCCCGAGCAAGATCGTGCCACCGACCGATGGCGAGAAGTTTCACGAAAGTTGGAAGATTCGCTGCATGAGGTCGTTGGCTACGAATATTCGTCTAGATCAAAGAGCTCGGGATATCAAATCGGGGCGGCGTTGACATATCGGTATCGAAAAACCTCGGAGTCTTACCATGTGCGAATCCTTGAGAGCCTTTTCGGCGGTTTTGACCTGCCGATGCAGATTCGAAGCCGTAGGGCACTTTTCATTCTCTTTAAGCGTCGCAACGAGTTGGCGAGACGAATTGTGCACGAGTTTCCAGCGATGGTTCGTGGAACCAGGGCAATCTTTTGGATTTGGTCGAAGGTCGCGACAAGACGGGTCGAGTCTGGGTGCTCGTTGATCTCAATCGTGAAGAGCATTGACCCTGACGTGACGGTGACGCTGATGCAGCGTCAAGCCGGGTTTGTGATCGCCTCGATTGGTGCGGGAAGGAAACTCGGAATTCCAACGCTATTGATCCCGTACAAGTGGGACAATGCGTCGTCGAAGAGCCCGCTGATCAAGACCCCGACACGAATGTTGGTTTATAACACCGCGATTCAACAGGTCTGCGCCCGACTGCACAAGATGCCGCTGTCGGCAGTCGTTGCTGTTGGAAGCGTCGAGATCGGCAAAGGCCGAGAGACTCGCATCGATCAGGCTGCGGGCGTGGTGCCATTGATCGGCGCGACTCTAGATACGAAAAGTTCAGCCAATTGGTTGCGAGCAATAGACAACTTCTTTGAGACACGCAAGCAGCAGGTTGATGAAAAGATTGTCAAGTTGGTGTGGCGGCCGTATCCAACCGCTGACAAAAACAACCTTGACTTCATGCGATCGTTCGCCGTCGAACATCCACGATTTGAACTCGACAAGGACATTGAGGCGAGCATTTCGCATCGTTCAAGCAAAATTACTTTCGCTCAGACACAGGCGGCATACGACCGCTATATACGAATGTTGGAGAGATCAAGTTTCGTCGTGTCTGAGGGAACTTCGGTGATTGTTGATGCCCGAGCTCGAGGTCTAGCGGTCATTTATCCGGCCTTCAAAAAAGAAGCAGTTGTTGGTTCTCAGTGGCATCGTTTGAACACTTCGAATCACCTGAAAGGTTTGCGTGATACCACAGGCGTGTTTATCGCCGAGGATGAAAAGGAACTCGATCATTTGTTGGCTGATTTTCTGAAAAACCCGCGAAGAATTCCTCCGGACAACACCGGTGAAAATATTTTCACTGACGATCGAAGCTATGCGCGACGCGTTTTGGATGTCGTCGAAGACGCAATCAACGAGCGATAGTTTGTCGGTTTTCGTCGGCTGACGGGTGCTAGACGAGCGGCCAGGGGTAGTGGCGGCCGGAAGGGTCGACCGGAAAACGCGCTCCGGTGTGCAGCCAATTGGCGCGGTCTGAAATCGCGGCCACTTCTTGCTCGGTGAGCAGGGTCGCCACCTCGAGCGGCACATGCTCGCCGAGTCGACCGATCTTTTGCAGCAAAGATTCGGCGATGGGTTCGCCACCGAACTCCCAAATCACCGTGCGCAATTTGAAATCGGAGGAGAAACACAGGCCCTGGTCGATGCCCCAAACGCGCGATTCTTTGTCGACGAGCACGTGACCCGACTTTCGATCGGTGTTGTTGGCGATGATGTCGAATGCGCACATCGCGCGAAATTGATCATGCAAGTCTTCGCGCTGCTCAAAAATCGCGAAGTAGTGCTGCTCGGGGTCGGCGTCGATCCACAATTGAACCGATCCTTCACCGTTCGGGCCGTCGCGCAGAATCGTGGGCGGCACGCAGTGCAGACCCATCGCCTCAGAAAGCCGATAAGCGGCGACTTCGCGGCGATGCAAACCCGGTTCGAAGTCCCACAGTGGCCTTTCGCCGTGCAACGGTTTGTAGATTGCGCGCACGCTTTGATCGGCCAATTTCAACGAAACAAGATATGTGGCGTTGCTGCTGTAGGGCATGCGCATCGAGATCGACATCTCGCCGCGCGTCAAAATTTCGAGTTGTGTCGCGCTGTCTAGTTCATTCGCGGACACAAGTGCCCATCTTTGTTGATCGGTCTGCCGCAGAACACGCACGAGGGTCGCCCCGAAGAAACGACATCGTCGGCATGCTTGCAAAACGCGACCGCCTGGTCGCGGGTGATCTTCGCCCGAATTCTCGATATGTCCTGGTCGACGGTCGGATTTTCTTCGTCGGGGCCAACCTCGATTTCGTCGAGTTGAATCACGAGCCGATCACTTATCGTGTCGTAGGCCAAACCAACTGTGCCGAGCACAAATTCGGGATCCACGGGTTGCGAGAGTTGCATCGCCTCGTTGATCGGCGCATGCGAAACATCGGGGGCGTCGGCCAGAAGTTTTCGCAAGTATTCGGAGAGCGCGGCCACCTGCTCTTTCTCGCACTTGATGGTGATCCGTTGACCTTCGGCCCGAACCTGCAACAAGAAGGTGCGACGACCCGGCTCACCGAGCGCACCCGCGGTGAATGCGTCGGTGTTTTCAAACTCAAAATAGAGGCTCATGAGATCTTTAACTCGGAGAGGTCGCCGCCCGTCGAGTTGACTGTCAAAATCACGGGGCCGTGGCTCGAATATGAAATTGCACTGACCGAACACGTGCTGATCACGACCCGTTGAAAGAGATCAAGGTGGGTGCCCATCAGATGGGCGACGGCGGCCTTGATCGGGTCGGCATGCGAGACGCAGATGATCACCTTGCCGGGGTGCGCCTTGCGCAGTTTGTCGAGAGTCGAGATTATTCGTGTCTGCATCTCGGTGAAACTTTCGCCCCGAGGGAAGCGAAAAGTGCTGGGTGCCCGCTGTACCGTCGACCACTCGTCAAGTTTCATAAGTTTGCCGAGTTCTTTGCCCGTCCAGTCGCCGAAGTCGCATTCGAGCAGACCCTTTTCGATGACGATTTTTTTCTTGAGAGCCTTGGCGATCGGCGCCGCCGTTTCACGCGCGCGTTCGAGCGGCGACGCATAGATTGCACCGACATTTTTGAGTCTGCCGAGTCGACGGGCGACCTCGAGTGCCTCGCTCTTGCCGTCATGGCTCAAGTGCAGACCGGGCGCACGACCGGGCAGAAGTTTGCCGGTGCTCGGCGTCTTGCCGTGGCGCACCAAGATCACCACGGTTGCGGCGCCAGATTTTGGTTTTGATTTTTTCATGCCGAGGGCATCAAACTATCGGCACAACGAATAATCTCGGGGTGTGACTTCGGCGCGAGACCTCGAGAAACTCGCCCGCGAGATCAACTCGTGTCGCAAGTGCAGCCGCCTGGTGAAGTGGCGCGAGAAAGTCGCGGTGCAAAAGCGTGCCGCCTATGCGACCGAGACATATTGGGGCAAACCGATCGCCGGCTTCGGAGATTCTCGCGCGAAGATATTGGTTCTGGGTCTGGCGCCGGGTGCACACGGCGCGAATCGAACGGGAAGAATTTTCACGGGAGACCGAAGCGGAGATTGGTTGTTTCGGGCGATGCACAAAGCAGGTTTGGCTTCTCAACCCGAGTCGATTTCGCGCGCCGACGGCTTGACGCTCAAAAACGCGTGGGTGGCGACGGCGGTGCGGTGCGCGCCACCCGACAATAAGCCGACGCCCCGCGAACGAAGAAACTGCGCTTCGTTCTTGACCCGCGAACTCTTGATGTTGAAAAATGTAAAGGTCATCATCTGTCTCGGGGGCTTCTCTTTGACTGCCGTCTGCGACGAACTCGAGATTCGACCCAGACCAAAGTTCGGTCACGGCGTAGTCGTCGACCACGAGCGCTACAAGATCGTCTGTTCTTATCATCCGAGCCAACAGAACACATTCACGGGCCGGCTCACCGAAAAAATGTTCGACGATGTGTTTGCGACGGCGGTGCGTCTACAAAGATAGAAACTCTCCGACGCCGTAGACGACGGCGATCAGGGCGAGAAACAATCCGAACACGCGCTGAAGTTTTTTGTCGCTCATCTTCATCGTCATGCTCGAACCGAAAGGCGCGCCGACCACGACGCCGATGGTCAGCCACGACGCGAACCGCCAGTCGATGCCGCCCCCCAACGAATGGGTGATTGTGCCGGGAATGGCGAAGCAGCCCACGCAGATCAGCGAGGTCGCGACGGCGTTTTTGATCGGCAGACCGAGCCAACGGCGATATAGCGGAACCATGACGATGCCCCCACCGACGCCGAGCAGACCCGAAAGCACTCCGGCGCATGCACCTGTGAACACGGCCGGCAAATCAGTGGATTGCGACACGAATCCTAAGTTGTTGCGCAGTTCGACGACTTCTGTTGTTCTGGAAGAACGCATCATGTTGACGGCACTCCACATCAGGATCAACGCGGTGAGAATCATCAACAGGTGACCCTCACCAGGCACGCGGGGTGAAACCCATGCTCCCGTGACGGCACCGATGATTCCGGCAGGGGCCGTGAACGCGACGACCCGCCATCGAATGTAATCACCGCTTCGATATCGCCATGAGCCCGTGACGACGCCGGGCAAGATCGACGGCAGAGTAGTGCCGACGGCGAGTGCGGCCGAACAACCAAGCGCGCGAATTGCCGGGGTTGAAATGACCGCTCCACCTACGCCGAACGCGCCCGACATCACGCCGGTTGCGACGCCGGCGAAGCCCGTCAGCAAGTCGCGGAAAATCCCTGGTTCCATTTGTGCTTAGTGAGCGGCGGGGGCGGTGCCGTCGGCTTTTTTCTTGGGCGGTGGAACCCCGACACTCACCGACTTGTGCGCGAACTCCGGCCAGCGTCGCCGGCTGACGATGCTCAGCAAGCGCAACAACTTCATCGCCGTCGCGTCGGTCTCGGCGGGTCGCGCGACGACCGAACCATCTTTGATCATTCGGTTCATGACTTCCTCGCCCAACTCGGTGCGAACAACGCACAGGGTCCAGTCGTTGTCTTCGCCGATGCCGCCAGTCGAAATGTCGGCGTGTTCGGCGGCGAAGTCGGGGCACATCTTGCAACCTTCGCGCGTCCACTTGTGGCATTCCTTGAGGTCGATCTCGTGATACGAACCGTCTTTCATCCAGATCTGAAAGACACCCTTGATGTTCATCTTGACCATTTCTTCTTTTTTCAACCCGTACTTCGCCAAAAATAATTCCTCGAAAATCGCGTCGTCGAAGGTTTTTGAGCAGAGCAGACCGATGTTGAACAAGAAGGGCTTGCCGATTTTTCCGGCCTTGCGCTTCCACATGATCGGCAAAGCCGACGACTGGCAACTCATGCCGACCAATGCGATGCGATTCAGGCCTTCTTTTTGTGCGTCACGAATCGCCAAGGTGTTGGCCGAATATGTATATCGACTGCCCGACGACGCCAGAACCTGCTCGCGATTGCGCGCAAGGCCGGGAAGCGCCTTCCACGAAGAACCGTCGCCTTCGACAAAGCTCGTCAGCGCGGCGTCGATGTAGTCGTGGTCGAGCAACCAGATCAGCATCGCCCCGACGAAGCCGCCGTCCTGCCCTTTCTTGTGGGTTTCGTCGTCGGCGGCACGAACCATCAACAGTTGGCGGTACTGACCGTACATTTCCTCGTCTTTACGTTCGCGACCGAACAGGTGCATGTCGGCCTCGGGCTCCCAACTGCGAAAACGCGGGCAGGCGCGCGTGCAACTTGTGCAGCCTTTCTCGCCGTGGACGCAGTTGTCGATTCCCAACTCTTCTTCGAGGTGAAACGGCTTGTATTTGCCTTCCTCGTGCTCGTAACCGATCACATCGTGCGGGCAAGAAATGACGCAACCGGCGCAGCCCGTGCACAGCCCGGTGTTGATCACCTCTTCATACAGCTCTTTCCACTGATGGGTCCAACGCTGCGCGACTTCGACCATTTCGCAAGCCTAGTAAGTGAGCCGAAAATCTCCCTGACTCAAGTGGATTTCTCGCAGGCCGAACGACTATGAATGGTCAGAGATGTTGACCTACACACCCGAAGCCGAGGCGCGTCGCGTCGAGATTCGCCAGTGGCTGAAAGACAACCTGCCCGCTAACTGGTTCGACAAAAACCACGAGATGACGACCGAAGAGCGCAGGCAATTCAACGAGACTTGGCCCGAGAAACTTTTTGCGGGTGGCTGGATTTGTGCGACATGGCCCAAAGAATATGGCGGCAAAGGCCTCACGGTTCTCGAGGGCGTGGTGCTCGCCGAAGAGTTCGCGAACGCGGGCGCGCCGATGCGCGCGGATTTTTTCGGCGACACTCTGGTCGGGCCGACACTGTTGCAGTGGGGCACCGAAGAACAAAAGCGCGAATTTTTACCCAAGATTTTGAGCGGCAAGATGCGTTGGTGCCAGGGTTTCAGCGAGCCGAACAGCGGCAGCGATTTGGCCAGCCTGAAGACGACCGCGGTTTTGGATGGCGACGAGTGGGTGATCAACGGACAAAAGGTTTGGACGACGCAGGGTCGCCACGCCGACTATTGCTTTTTGCTCACCCGCACCGACAAAGACTCGCCGAAGCACAAGGGTATTTCTTATCTGCTGGTGCCGATGAAGCAACCGGGCGTCGAGGTGCGCGGCATCACGCAACCAGACGGCACCGCCGAGTTCTGCGAGGTTTTCTTCACAGATGCGCGTTGCCCGAAAGACAATGTCGTCGGCGGCGTCAACAACGGTTGGAAAGTCGCGAACAGCACGCTTGCTTTCGAACGCGGAATGAGCGCGACCACGGGTTACCGCAGGTTCGAAGAGGAGTACAAACTGCTTGTCGCCCAGGCGACCAAAAATGGCAAGATCGCCGACGTCTCGATTCGACAACGGCTGATGCAGTATTACTCGAAGATCCAAATTCTTCGGTTCAACGGTCTGCGCGGTCTGGGGTCGACGCTTGCCGGCACGAAAGATTTTGGTGTGATGGCGCTCGGGGCGAGCAACAAATTGTTCTGGTCGGAGATGCACCAAAGGGCGATGGAGTTGGCGTTGGATATTTACGGTGCATATTCGATGCTCATCGACACGGGGCCCGAGTCGGGCACTTGGCCGGGGGCGTTGCGCGACAAGCGGCGCGCCAATTACCCCTCGTCGCCGATGATGTCGAGCTTTTTCTTTTCGCGCTCAGAGACGATTTGGGGCGGCACGAGCCAGATTCAACGCAACATCGTTGGTGAACGGGTGTTAGCGCTGCCCAAAGAACCAAAGACCGCCGAGTAAAGGAGAAAAAGTGAATTTTGCGACAGCGATTCGATCGGGTTTCCAGAACTACGCGAACTTCAAGGGTCGCGCATCGCGCGCCGAATATTGGTGGTGGACGTTGTTCACTGTGCTGGTTGGTCTCGCCGGTTCGGCGATTCACTCATCAATCGGCAATCTTGCGCAAGTTATAACTCTCTTGCCGTCTATCGCGGTCGCGGTGCGACGCGTTCATGACTCAGACCGTCGAGGCTGGTTTGTTCTTGTCCCGATTTACAACTTGATTTTGGGTCTGAGTCGCGGCGACTCGGGCATGAACCGATTTGGTCCGCCGCCGCCGCCAAACCCCTAATATTTGGGCACTCGCCGTTTGTAGCTCGCCTGAATCAGCGGCGAACTCAAAATGAAATCGGCGCTGGCGCGATTGCACGCGACGGGAATATTCCATACCACCGCGATTCGAAGCAGCGCCCGAATGTCGGGATCATGGGGCTGGGGTTCGAGCGGGTCCCAGAAGAAAAGCAGGATATCCACACCCCCGTCTGAGATTTTCGCGCCGATTTGTTGGTCTCCGCCGAGAGGGCCGCTGCGCATTCGCTCGAGGGTCAGGCCCGTATTTTCGGCGATCAGTTTTCCGGTCGAGCCCGTGGCGATCAAGACATGCTGTTTCAAAACATCTCTGTGTTCTTGCGCCCAGCCGAGCATTTCGCCCTTCATATTGTCGTGTGCCACCAATGCAATACGCTTTTTTGCGGGGCTCTCGATGTTCGTCATCTCAATGGAGGTCATAAGTGAAGGTTAGGTCAAAAGCGGGCGATGATTCGACAAGTTCACGCATCATCTCGACCCCGATCGGCAAACTAACTCTCGTCGCGTCACCCAGAGGTTTGCAGAGGGTTATTTTTGGTGCGAGAAAGTTGTCGCAGACGAAGCGTGCCCGAACAAAAACTAGTGGCCATTTGACGCAAGCCGAACGACAATTGCGCGAATACTTCGCTGGCGAGCGAAAGAAGTTTTCGATAAAACTCGATATCGGCGGTACCGAGTTTCAAGAGTCTGCATGGCTAGCGCTCAAAAGAATCGGTTACGGCAAGACGATTTCTTATGCGCAACAAGCGCGACTCGTGGGCAAGCCGAAGGCTTGTCGCGCCGTGGGTTCGGCCAACGGCAAAAACCCGGTGGCGATCGTCCTGCCTTGCCACCGCGTGATCGCCTCGGGCGGCACGCTTGGTGGTTATGGCGGTGGGCTGGCGATAAAACGAAAATTGATCGCGCTCGAAAAAGATTTCAGTGCGGCTGGGTGAAGCCGAAGCACTCACGCAGATATTCGTCGCCCAGCGCAGTCTCGGGTGGCCCGATCGAAACGACACGCTGAGCCAGAAGCATCACCGTGTTCGCAGACTCGGCGTCTTTCAATTCGTGGGTGGCGAGAACGACGGTCACGCCCCGAGATCTTTGTTCGGCGATCAGGTCGGCGACCAGTTTTCGCCCGTTGATGTCGAGACCCGCGGTCGGCTCGTCGAGCAGCATAATTTCGGCCTGACGGGCCAGAACCTGGGCCAGATGGGTGCGCTGTTGTTGTCCGCCAGAAAGATCGCGAATCGGGTCGTCTGACTCGGTGTCGATGCCCGTCGACCGCATCGAGTCGTCGACGATCTCTTTGTCGGCCGCCGACGGGTTTTTGAATAGTCCGAGATGGGCGAATCGCCCCATGGCGACGACATCGCGAACACGCAACGGCAGGGTGTGGGTCGAGATCGGATGTTGCGGCAGATAGGCGACGCGTTTGGGCAGCGAGCCGACCGGCGCCCCGAGAATTTCGATGTCTCCACTGATCGGCTTGATGAGGCCCGCCATTGTTTTCAAGATCGTCGACTTTCCCGAGCCGTTGGTGCCGATTAGCACCAGCAATTCACCTGCGGTGAGTCGCAAGTTGACATTTTGAACTACCGGGTGCTTCGAGTACCCGACGGCGAGTTGGTCGGCGAGTAGAGTGGCTCGAATTTTTTCGTTCATCTGAAGTGCGAACCCGAGTGACTGTGCTGGTGCTCATGGGGATGTTCATGCTCATCAGCATCTTTTTTGCCAACCGCCTTTTTCGCCTCTGAAAAAAAGGCGCAGAGCGCAAACATTGCCACCGCCGACAAGACGATGCTCGCACCGGCAGCCAGGTTGAAGTGATAGCTGACCAAAAGGCCGACGTAGGTCGAGGTAGTCCCGACGACCGAGGCGATGAGAATCATCGTCGATATTCTTCGCGCGAACAACGCCCCGGTCGCGGCGGGGGCGACGAGCATGCCGAGCACGAGCAAAGTGCCCACGGTCTGGAAACTGGCGATCACCGTGACGGCGACGATCATCAGCAACAAATTATGGAACAATCGGCTGGAAAAGCCCGATGAGTTGGCCAATCCTTCGTCGACGCAGAGCAACAAAAATGGGCGTCGCGCGATGAACGCAACCGTCGCCACGACTGCCAGCGCGCCGAACTGCAATGTGACATCGCCGATGTCGACGCCGAGAACTTCGCCGAACAAGATACGCGAGAGGTCGCCGACGAAAGTTCGAGATCGTGAGGTGATCATCACGCCGAGGGCCAGCATTCCCACGAATAACAAACCGATCGCCGTGTCGCCCGATAGTCGCAGGCGACGCGAGACGAGGCTGACCCCGCCCATCATTACCAGCGAGCCGACAGCCGCGCCAACAACACCCGAGACTCCCAGCAGCAACGCCGCGGCGATACCAGGCAGCACGCCGTGGGCGAGAGCGTCGCCGACAAATGCCAGCCCGCGCAAAACCACGAAAGTTCCAGCGATCGCACATGTGACGGCCACGAGCACACCGGCAAGAAGCGCGAAGCGCATGAATTCGTTGGCGGCGAATGGATCGATCAGCGGCTCGACGAACATCTCACCGCCAAGATTCACGAATTCAACAGTAATGATTCGTGGTCATCAACCCAATGCTTCGGCGATTTGTTGGACCATTCTCAAAATGAACTCTTGATAGTTCGTCGCGCCGTCAAGGTAATGGGTCGAAAGCGTCACGGCTTTTACCCCGAGTTCGGACGCGATTTGGTTGGCAATGTCGGGGGATGTGCCGAGACCAGTGAAGATCGCCTTCACCTTGTTTTTTTGAGCCAACTTTTTCAGGTCGGCAAGTTCGCCCGCCGTGGCTTCTGATGTCGTGGTCAGCGATGGAATGATCGCACCGATCACCTCGCAACCATAGCGGTCGGCGAAGTAGCCCATTTCGTCGTGACCGCTCACAAGTTTGCACCCATCGAGACCATTGATGATCGTGGTGATTTGTTTGTCGAGTTCTTCTAGTTCGGTTGTCAAAACTTTTTCGGCTTCAGAGAGGTCTGTGCCTGCGGCGGCGCTCAGCGCCTTGGAAAGTGCAGGGAGCATTTCAAGCATCGTTGCAGGGGAGAGCCAAAGATGCGGGTCGCCGGCACCGTGGCCGTGGCCATCTTCGCCTTCGGCGTGATCTGCATCTTCGTCGTCGTCATCGCCGTGGCTATGACTATGACCGTCTTCTTCTTCGGTCTTGCGCACAGTGACGTGGTCGCCAACCATGAATACTTCGCCACCTGAGTCGGCAATATTCTCAATCACTTCTTCAAGACCCTCCTCGAAGTCGAGGCCGTTCGATACGACAAGGGCGGCATTGTTCATCGTCTCGACGTCTTTTGCCGAGGGTTGAAAGTCGTGCGGGTCTTGGCCATCGGGAATTACGACAGTGACCGTGGCGTTGTCGCCGACGAGTTGTGAGACGATGTCTCCGAGAACCGAATATGTAACGACGATGACAGGTCTGTTTTCAGCCACAGGTTCGTTAGTTGGTTCGCCCGCAGGCTCGGCACTCGGCTCGCTTTTGATTTCGGTGTCGCCGGAGCCCCCGCATCCTGCGAGAAGGCCAAAAGCCAACGCCAGAGCGACGAAGTTGCGGACTGTTTTGCTTGCTTTGTTTTTGATCATTCTCCAAGCATAGCAATAATGAGAATGATTCTCAATATTAAGTTCCGAGGGCCTTGTTGATTTGCTCGGTCAACGCCGCCATTTCAATTTCACCGCTCAGTCGAAGCGCCACCTTGCCTTGGGCGTCGACCAAAACAAAAAAAGGAAACCCTGAGACGCCCATCGCGTTTGCCGCAGTTTTCTCGCCACTGTCGGTCATCACCGGCCAAAGTGCCGGGAACTCTTCACGCGCCAACCATTCGGACGGGGGGAAGTTCGGCGACGCGGGATCCGAGGAGGTGGTTATGGCGATGACATCCAGACCATCGGGCACCTGACCGTCACGCTTCCACTGCACGAGCAACGGCACTTCGCGTTGGCAATGAGGGCACCAGTGCGCGAGAAAGACCAAGAGCGTCGGTGTCCCGGGGGATGTGACGATCGTGTTGCCGGTGAAACCCTTGCCGGTGAGAATCGGAGCCGTCATGCCGACAGCCTGATCGGCCTGTCCTGTGGTGAAGGCGGGCAAAGACTTGCCCTCGACGAGCACATCACCGAACTCTTCGATGCCCGCGACGACGTCGTCGCCGCCCGACTGCGAGGCGACCGCGACGATCGCCGCGGTCGCGATTAGTGCGGCGATACCCCCGATCAGCCAGACAGATTTGTTGCCCGTCGAGTTTCTATCTTTGTTGCTCATTTATCCTCCGTGTTACCGATTGTTGCCAGAACGATCGTCGTAAAAAAAGCCGTGAACGCCATGAATGAGAGCGTGACAAAACCAAAATTCTCGAACCAGATGAATTCGCACGGTAGTTTCGCATCGCAAACACCAGCATCCAGATCAGGAAATCGTTCGAGAAACCAGTGGTATGTAGAAATCGACCCACCGACGACGGCCAGCAACACCACGACAAGTTTCGAATATTTGAATCGCTTGAAGTTCATAACAATCAAGATGATCGCCAGCGGATACATCGCCGCGCGTTGATACCAGCAAAGTCGGCAAGGCTTGTAGTTGACGATTTCAGAAAAGTAGAGACTGCCGAACATCGCCGTCGTTGTTATCAACGCGGCGAGCGGCAGGGCGATCTTCTTTATCTCGTAGACAAGCCCATCGGCCCCGGCCATGCGAGCACCGAGAGTCAACAATCCGAAGCCGAGCGTGCCGAGGCTCAGCAGTGAAAAAAACAGTTCGAAGACTTCGTTGTTCATCGCCGGGTCAAGGCTAACTTTTGGCGCGACTTTTAATCGGCGCTTGAAGTTGGCACTAGAGTGACTTAAGTGTCGGGTCTCAAGGATCGATTGCAGGCAGATTTGACCGCGGCGATGAAGTCGCGCAACGAGGTCGAAACTTCGACCCTGCGTTTGACCTTGGCGGCGATAATGAACGCCGAAGTCGCAGGGGCCGAGGCGACCAAACTGACCGATGAGCAGGCGCTAGCCGTGGTCATGGCCGAGGCGAAAAAACGGGTCGAGTCAGCCGACATATATAAAGGTGCGGGTCGTCACGATGCCGAGGCCGCCGAGCGGGCCGAACTCGCGGTGCTCGAGCGATATTTGCCCGCGCAAATCAGCGACTCAGATCTCGAACGACTGGTCGACGAGCAGGTTGCCGAGGCGGCAACGCAGGGCTTGAGCGGCCCCAAAGCGATGGGGGCGGTCGTGAAAGCCGTGCGGGCCAAAGTTGGCGCAGGAGCCGACGGCGCAAAGATCGCGAATCTGGTCAAGTCAAAACTGGGCTGAAGATTTGCGACAGTTTCGGTTCGGCATCTTTGACCTGTCAACTTCGCCTTCGCAGCGAATCGGCACAAGAAAAGATATTTTCGAGGTGAAAACTTGACGACTCGACCGCGGGTGATAATCGATTGCGATCCGGGGCATGACGACGCGTTCGCGCTGATCGTCGCTTCGAAGTTCGCCGAGATTCTGGGTGTGACCACGGTGGCGGGCAACGCGCCGCTTGATTTGACGACGAGAAACGCCAGAGTCGTCCTGGACATCTGCGGCGCCTCGAGTGTGCAGTTGCATTCGGGCGCGAATCGGCCGTTGGTGGCCGAACCGATCCATGCGGCCTATATTCACGGCGAGAGCGGTATGGACGGCGCGAATTTCTCGCCACCGTCGCGACCCGCCGACGGCACCGACGCGGTTCATTTCATCGTCGACACGGTGCGAGCGAACCCCGGCGCGTGGTTGGTGCCGACGGGGCCACTGACCAACATCGCCCTGGCTCTGCGCGTCGCTCCAGATTTGGTTTCGAAAATCGCTGGCATTTCGTTGATGGGTGGCGGCAGATTCGGCAATCGAACAGCCACCGCCGAATTCAATATTTGGTGCGATCCAGAGGCCGCCGCCGCGGTTTTTGATTCGGGTGCGCAAATTGTGATGAGCGGCCTGCACCTCACGCATCAGATCATGGCGACGGCGAAAAGAATCGAGATGGTGCGAAATGCGCACGCGACCGTCGGCCCGAAGTTGGCGGGATTGCTCGGGTTTTTCAGCAAGATGTACAAGTCGTTGCACGACGACTTCGAGGGCGCCCCGTTGCACGATGTCTGTGCGGTGCTGGCGTTGACCCACCCGCAATTGTTCGGCGCTAGCGAGCGCCATGTAGCCGTCGAGATTGACGGTGCGATCACCCGCGGCATGACGGTGATCGATGATCGGCATGTGGTTTCACGGGCCAAGCCGAACACCCGGGTGCTCGAAACCATCGACTCAGACGCGGCGTTCTCGGTCATCGTCGAAGCGATCAAAGCCTGCCCCTAACGCCGGTCGAATTCGTTCCTGAAGTAGTTTGTTTTTGATGAAGTCCGAGCGATCTTTTTGGGTCACGGCGGCCTTCAGTTACACCCTCGCCTGGGGTTGGTGGATTTTTTTCGCCAACACATACTTTTGGGACGACTGGGCAAGTTTTTTCGGTAAGACGGCGCAAGAACCGTTTGATTTGGGCTATTACGAAGAGAAGCACTTCTTGAACCCCTTCATAAATCCGATTCTGCTGGAATTCGGGGTCTGGATGTTTCGGCTATTGATCTTTGTTCTGATGTTTGGTGCGGGTGTTTTTGTTTACAAGATTGTTTCACGACTGAACGTTTTCACGAAGTTTCAATGCCAGTTATTCACGCTTGTTTTTCTGCTGTTGCCGGTCAATCATGCACGATTCAGCATTCAAACTTTCGAGTATTCGATGGCGAACTTCTTCTTTTTCTTGGGCTGGTATTTGCTCGCAACCCGCAGACTCAGCCTTCGATTGCCGGCGCTTTTATGTTTCTTGGTCGCAATAGGCACCCCCTCGTATTTGACTTTCATGCTGTTGCCGTTGGTTCATCTTTTTTACCAAGATCGGCCGAGGCTGGCGGTGCGGCCTTTGCTCGCGTGGACCTTGCGTCAGATCGACGTGATCTTGTTGGTGTTGTTGTTCGCAGTCTTTTTCAAAACCAGCCAAGGCGAGGTCGAGAAGTACGGGATCACTAAATATGGATTGTTCTATTCCTTCTTTTTTTTAATCGTTTTTGGAACCATCAGTTTCTTGCTGATTCGACGACGAAAGAGAAAGTCGATTTCGAATCGTCGTCTGTACATGATTTGCGGCGGCGTCGCATTGGTCTGGCTGGCAACAGTGCCGTATTGGATAATCGGTTACGACCCCGTTCGCGGCTTGCCCGACTTTTTCCAACTTCATGCGGGTGCGAGAATTCAGGCCCGCGAATTTTTTACGCTCTCGATGTCGCTGATCAAGTTGACGGGTGGATTCATCGGTGGTTTCGCCCTGCTCTATCTGATCAAAAGCAAGAGCAAATACAGCAGTGTTTTGATCCCGAATATTTTCGTGCTTTTGTACCTGGTCAACAATCACTTCGTCGGACCGATGGAGTGGGACTCGAGGCTGCAATTGCTCTGGCCGTTGGGTTTGGCACTGATTGCGATCGGGCTGATGGAGTTCGTGCCTGATCGCTTCAGTCTTCGGAATTCGATCGGGTTGGTCTGTATTTTGACGCTTGCTACATCGTGGATCAGCGCCGAATATCTCGTCGACTCGATGAAGCAGAAATATTTAATCGCAGAAATTAAGAAAGATGTGCAGGATCTTGGCAACAGGAATGTATTGGTGAGCGAATACAAGAATCGATTGAACGCCCGTGACCGAACTTATCGAGTCGGCGAATGGAGCGGAATCGTGAATTCGTCGTTGTTTGGTGACGACAATATTGCAGCGACATTCATCGCGTTGAAAGACGACCAGTCATGCCCTGTTTCGTATCGGGCGGTGGCTTTGTATCCGCGGGTCAAGTCGTCGTTTATCGAGTCTTTGCTCAAGCGCAGGGTTGATGTTGAGATTGGTCGAATCGACCTGCCAGTGAAAGGTTTCGGCCCGAGCATCAAAGCCTGCCCCGAACGGTAAGGCGCGGCGGGGTGAGTGCACCGCGGTAGGTAAACACGGCGTTGCAAATACGCCGCATTTTGCGGGGGGATCTGGGCAACAATGAAAGGGTGGCAGATCCGGTCGCTCATGTCGAAAAGCGCGTAGCCGCCGCGTTCGCCGAAGTTGGTGGCGACAAGGCCAAAGGTGTCGACACGGCGGTGCGACAAAGCGATCGTGCCGACGCGCAAATAAACGGTTGTCTCGCCTTGGCCAAGGCGATGGGTCTCGCGCCCCGCGATGTCGCCGCCAAAGTATTGGCGACCGTCGACCTTCGCGACATCTGCTCGGCCGCCGACGTGGCGGGCCCCGGCTTTATCAACCTGACATTCGACGACGATTTTCTCGCCCGCGAACTAATTTCGGTTTCCTCCAGCGCGCGGCTCGGCGTGCGCACCGCCGCGGTCGCTCGAAAAGTTGTGATCGATTATTCGGCGCCGAATGTTGCCAAAGAAATGCATGTCGGCCATCTGCGCTCGACGGTGATTGGCGACGCGTTGGCGCGAATGCTGATGTTCGTCGGTCATCAGGTGACGCGCGAGAACCATGTCGGAGATTGGGGCACGCCGTTCGGCATGCTGATCGAACACCTCGTGGATCTGGGCGAAACGAAGGCGGCCAGCGAACTCTCGGTCGGCGACTTGGACTCGTTTTATCGAGGTGCGCGAAAAAAGTTTGACGACTCCGAGGCGTTTCAGGAGCGGGCTCGTTCGCGGGTGGTGAAACTGCAGGGTGGCGACGGCGAGACGCTGCGTCTGTGGCGGCTTCTGGTCGCCGAGAGCACCAGATATTTTCAGACGATCTATCAGACACTCGGGGTTCTGCTCGAAACATCCGACGTGATGGGAGAGAGCGCATACAACGACCTGTTGCCCGAGGTCGTGCGGCGACTCGCCGACGCGAAGATGCTCGTCGTCAGCGATGGCGCCGAAGTCGTGTTTCCGAGCGGGTTCACGAACCGCGAGAACCAGCCGTTGCCGTTGATCATCCGCAAGTCTGACGGTGGATACAACTACGCCACGAGTGATCTGGCGTGCGTGATCGACCGGGTCGAGAGATTGCGCGCCGATCTGCTGATCTATGTCGTCGGTTCGCCGCAGGCGCAACATCTGGAGATGGTCGCCGCGGTCGCCGGCCAGGTCGGTTGGTTGAAGCCACCGTGCGAGATGGTGCATGTCGCGTTCGGCAATGTGCTGGGTGCAGACAAAAAAATGCTCAAGTCGCGCAGCGGCGACGCCGTGAAACTCGACGCCCTGCTGACCGAGGCCGTCGAGCGGGCGGCGAACGCGGTGACCGAAAAGAACCCCGAACTCTCGTCGCAGACCAAAGCAGAGGTCGCTAACTTCATCGGTCTCGGGTCGGTGAAATATGCCGATCTTTCGACCGACCGCGTCAAGGACTACATCTTCGACTGGGAGCGAATGCTCTCGTTCGACGGCAACACCGCGCCCTACCTGCAATACGCGCACGCGCGAATCTGCAGCATTTTTAGACGGGCGAATATTCAGCGCGAGTCGGCGAAAAAGTTCACGCCGAAAATATCGCATGCCGCCGAGCGCGCGTTGGCGCTGCGGCTTCTGCAGTTTGATTCGGCGGTGTGGGACACGATCGACAAATACAGTCCGCATCGGTTATGCACGTATCTTTTTGAATTGGCGACATGCTTCTCGTCGTTCTACGAGCAGTGCCCCGTATTGAAGGCGGCGGGTGAAACCGAACGCGACAGCCGATTGATGCTCTGCGACCTCACCGCCCGAACCCTGCAGACCGGTCTTGATTTGTTGGGCATCAACGCCCCGGAGCAGATGTGAGCCGAATAGCCAGACATCTGTTGCCCGATTCGGCGGCGACGAACAAGGCTGGTCGTCTCGAGATCGGCGGGTGCGACCTCACCGACATTGCGCGCAAGTTCGGCACACCGACATTCGTCTACGACGAAAATCATCTGCGCGCAAGATGCCGCGAGGCCGTCGCCGCGTTCGGCGAACAGCGCGTGATCTATGCGACGAAAGCTTTTTTGTGCGGGGCGATGGCGCGTCTCGCATTCGAGGAGGGTTTGTTGCTGGATGTCGCGACCGGCGGCGAACTTTATGTCGCGTTGCACGCGGGGGTGCCCGGTTCGGCCTGCGTCATGCACGGCAACAACAAGAGCCTCGAAGAATTGAAGATGGCGATCGATGCCGGCGTGCGACACATCGTCGTCGACAACTTCGACGAACTCGACCGACTGGACGCGTTGCATAAAAATGGCGGTGCTCGGCCGAGAATTCAACTTCGCATCACGCCGGGCGTCGCGGTTCACACCCATGAGTTCATCGCCACCGGGCAGGACGACTCGAAGTTCGGTTTCAACCTGCGCAACGGCGATGCGCACCGCGCCGTAGAAAGGGCGAGAATTTCGACGAGCGTCGAATTCAACGGCATTCATTGTCACATCGGCTCGAATGTCTTCGCCTCGGAGAACTTCGCCCAGGCGGCTCAGATCATGGTCGACTTCGCCAATCAATTGGCTATAGACGAGTTGACCCTCGGTGGCGGGCTCGGGGTGGCGTATCTCGAAAACGAGCATGCGCCTTCGATCACGCAATGGTCGCAATCCCTTGCGCAGGCCACGAAATCTCTGAAGAAAGCGACGAAGGTTTTTGTCGAGCCTGGTCGGGCGATCGTCGCCAGTGCGGCGGTGACGCTGTACACGATCGGGTCGATCAAACATCTGGAGGGGATTCGCACGTATGTCGCGGTTGACGGTGGAATGAGCGACAATCCGCGTCCTGTTTTGTATGACTCGGGTTACGAGGCTTTCTTGCCGGCGCGCGTCGAGGACGATCGAGTCGAAGCGGTGCGCGTGGTCGGCAAGCACTGTGAGAGCGGCGATGTGTTGATCAACGAGGCGATGTTGCCGAAAAATTATTCGGTCGGCGATTTGTTGGCGACGCCGGTGACTGGCGCCTACGGGCACAGCATGGGTTCGAACTACAACAAGGTCACGCGACCGCCCGTCGTATTCGTGCGCGACGGCGTTGCGCGACTCGTTGTTCGTCGCGAGACCTACGCCGACCTCGTCGGTTTGGACGTCGCAGATAGCGTGAAGACATGACTTCTCGCGCACAGGCACATGAAGTTCGCATCGGGGTGCTCGGGTACGGCGTGGTTGGTTCTGCTTTCGTCAAGTTGGTCGAGCAGCAGTCTGACCAGATAATGGCACGCAGCGGAGTGCGCCTTGTCGTGACGAAAGTTTGTGTGCGCGACCCGAAGAAAAAACGTCAATTGCCGCGCGGCGTCGAGTTGGTGACGGATCCGAGCGCCGTCGTTCGGTCGGCCGACGTTGATTTGGTCGTCGAGGCGATGGGTGGCATCGAACCGGCGGCCGCGACGATCGCCGAGGCTCTCGGCAAACACAAACCCGTCGTGACGGCGAACAAGGCGTTGCTTGCGCACCAGGGCGCAGAATTGTTCGCCGCGGCCGACTCGGCGTCGACCGATCTGCTGTTCGAGGCGGCGGTTTGCGGCGGAATCCCGTTGATCAGGCCGTTGCGAGAAAGCCTGCGCGGCGAGCCGATCCTGCGGGTGATGGGCATCGTCAACGGAACCACGAATTTTATTCTCACCAAGATGAGCGAAGTCGGCGCCGACTACGCAGACGCGCTGGGCGAGGCGAAGAAATTGGGTTTTGCCGAGGCCGACCCGACCGCCGATGTCGAGGGTCATGACGCAGCGGCAAAGATCGCGATCATCGCCAGCATCGCCTTCGGCACCGTCGTGCGAGCCGAAGATGTGTTCGCCGAGGGCATCAGCAAACTCACGGCCGCCGACATAACCATCGCGCGAAAGTTCGGCTTCGCGGTGAAATTGCTCGGCGTCGCAGAACTCGACGAGACAAGCGCAAAGATCTCGGTTCGCGTGCACCCCGCGTTGGTGCCGCTGAATAATCCGTTGGCGTCGGTGCGCGAAAGTTTCAACGCCGTGTTGGTCGACGGCAAGTCGTCGGGTTCGCTGATGTTTTACGGACGCGGCGCCGGCGGAGAGCCCACCGCCTCGGCCGTGCTTGGCGATGTGATCGACGCGGCGATCAATCTGCGCAAAGGAACCCACGCACCGCTGGGTGTTTTCGCGAAGGCCGCGCTCAAGCCGATGAGCGAGTTGAACTGCGAATACATGATCGGGTTGGAGGTGGCCGACAAACCGGGTGTGCTGCATTCGGTGACCGGTGTGTTCGCCCGAAACGGCGTGAGCATCAGGGCCGCCGAGCAGGACGGAATCGGGGCCGACGCACGGTTGGTGTTCTTGACCCACGAGGCCAACGAGGCGGCGGTGCAGAATTGCCTGCGCGAATTCAAGTCGCTGGATGTCGTGAAGCACGTCGGCGCACTGTTGCGGGTCGTCGCCAACTCGAAGTAATGCAATATATTTCGACCCGCGGCTCGGCGCCGACGATCGGTTTTCAAGACGTGCTGCTGGCGGGTTTGGCGCGGGACGGCGGCCTGTATGTGCCCGAGCAGTGGCCAAAGTTGCCCTCTGGCGCGCAGACAGCGACGAAAAGTTATGCGACACGGGCCGCCGAGGTCATGTCGCCGTTCATCGGCCAAGAAATTGACGCACAAACTTTCGCGGCGATCTGTGTCGAGGCGTATTCGACATTTCGCGACCCCGAAGTCGCACCGTTGGTCGAGATCGGCGAGGGCGAATATTTGCTCGAACTGTTTCATGGGCCGACGTTGGCGTTCAAGGACGTGGCCCTGCAACTCGTCGGAAGACTCTTCGACCATGTCTTGAAACAACGCGGCGAGCGCGTGATGATCGTCGGGGCGACCAGCGGCGACACGGGTGGCGCGGCGTTCGACGGCGTGGCGAACTGCGGCAATGTCGACATCGTGATGCTTTATCCGAACAATCGCGTTAGTGAGGTGCAGCGCCGACAAATGACGACGCTGACCAGCCCGAATGTTCACGCTGTGGCGATCGACGGTACTTTCGACGACTGCCAAGATTTGGTCAAGGCGATGTTCAACGACCAGAAGTTTCGCGATTCACAAAAACTTTCGGCGGTTAATTCGATCAACTGGGTGCGCGTGATGGCCCAGGTGG
>Ga0194127_10000877_pt1 | contig 46735 bp, 50 predicted proteins | sample TA2KigC100mmetaG_FD_148624 | JGI IMG/M metagenome (GOLD analysis project Ga0194127, IMG submission 148624) | Freshwater microbial communities from Lake Tanganyika, Tanzania - TA2015036 Kigoma Deep Cast 100m | ecosystem: Environmental > Aquatic > Freshwater > Lake | place: Tanzania: Lake...
GGCAGTGGCGAGTCCGGCCTAACCACATAGGGACTGATCGAGACCTTACTCTCCGTCAGTCCCTATACGGCCCGGTCCCCGCCCTACGCAAGCTCACCGAAAGGACACAACTTTTGGCTCTTTTTGTTTAGTTGGAATATTATCGACCCAAAATAGTCCTCCTTTTAAAACCCCAAAACCTTTTGATAAAAATAGAGATGGCATTGTCCTTAGTGAAGGAGGGGCGGTATTATTCCTCGAGGAACTCCATCATGCATTAAATAGAAATGTTCCTATCTATGCGGAAATAGTTGGCTATGGAACGACTCATGACGGTTATCATATTACACAACCTGCGCCAGATGGGCAACAGGCAGAAAAAGGCATTCTCATGGCTTTGAAAGATGGCGGAGTTCACCCTGAAGGCATAGATTATGTTTGTGCACATGGATCAGGAACGATTCTGAACGACAAATTGGAAACCATGGTCGTCAAAAAAATATTCAATTCTCAAAAAAACCATGTCTTGATGAGCTCAATTGAATCAATGATCGGTCACCCCTTGGGTGCAGCCGGAGCGCTAAAAATAGCAGCTGCTGCTTTATCGATCAAACATGGAATCGTACCCCCAACGATCAATTATGAGCACCCCGATCCCGAATGCGATTTAAATTATGTTCCTAATCAATCTGTAAAAAAAGAGGTCAATTATGCTCTCTGTAATTCCTTTAGTTTCGGGGGAAAAAATTCCATTTTAGTATTAAAAAAAGTCGAAAATCATACTTTATAACAAATGAATCCATTAGCTGTTTCAGCATTTATCTCATCAATCACTAGCTTATTTCTGGGAGGATTTGTCTTTTTCAAAAAAGGAAAAGATGATGTCGTCATCAGTTATGCACTTCTAACAATAAGTTTTTTCGTATGGATTTTTGGATTGGGAATGGAAATTATATCGCCCAATAAATATTGGGGTCTTTTTTGGAATCGATGGCTCTATTCGGGAGCTATCTTTATTCCAACATTTTTCATTCATTTTATACAAGCTTTCTTGCATAAAATAAAAATAAAACTATTAATTTTTGCCTATACTATTTCAACCATTCTTCTTGTTTTCAATTTTACACCCCTTTTTGTAAAGGACGTGGTACCCAAAGGTTCTTTTAATTATGCCTCTGTCCCAGGAATCGTATTCCCTTTCTTCGTTTTATATTTCTTTACCAGTGTCATTTATTCTTTTTATATAATTATCCAAGAATACAAATATTCCTTTGGAGTGAGACGTCAACAATTAAAATTTATCATCATCGCTTCTGTCATTGGATTTTCGGGAGGGGCCACTAATTATCTATTGGTATTTGATATTATTGATTTTCCTCCCATCGGAAATTACTTTATTACTTTATATCTTTTTATACTTTCCTATGCGATCATCAAACATCGGTTGATGGATATTAATATTGTTTTAAAGAAAGGTACGACTTATGTCATTTTGTTGTTGCTTCTGTTCATCCCCTCATTTCTTTTAATCCTTCTTGGCCAGAAGATTTTCTATGGAAAGGTAAATTATTTCTTTACGGGGATGATGTTTTCGATCCTTTTTCTGGCGGCTATCCTATTTCACAGGATCAAACCCAGGACCGAGAAAGCAGTGGACTATCTCCTTTTTAAGGATCGCTACAATTATCGGGAGACCCTCGGGAAATTCAGCAAGGCGATGGTGAACATCATCGATCTGCAATCTCTTTTGAAGAGAATCATCGAGACCATTACACAAACGATGAAGGTGGATAGGGCGTCCCTGTTCTTATTGGACGACGAAAAAGGGGGATACGATTTGTTAGAATCAAAGAATATTAAAACGCCCTCCCCTGCCCCTCTCCTTTCCAAGAAAGCCCCTCTTCCTATTTATTTGCAGAAGATGAGAGAAATTGTTGTTAAGGAGGAGTTGGCCAAAGGAGCCAATATCCCGGAAATAAACGGTGTCATTCAACAGATGGCTTTGCTGGAAGCAGAGGTCAGTATACCGCTGATCTCAAAAGGACAGCTTATCGGAATGATCAATCTCAGCCATAAATTCAATAAGGATGTCTATTATCAAGAGGACATTGAACTCCTCACCACCCTGGCCAACCAGACCGCCATTGCCATTGAGAATGCGAGGCTCTTTGAAGATCTTAAAAAGTCAAAATCCTATATTCGCAGGGCGGACCGCCTCGCTTCCCTTGGAACCCTGACGGCAGGCCTGGCTCATGAAATTCGCAACCCCCTGGTTGCCATCAAGACGCTTATCCAATTACTGCCGGAACGGATTGAGGACGAGGAATTTCGAAATCATTTTGTGAGTATTGCCTCAGGAGAGGTGGAACGGATCTCGCGTCTGGTCACCGAACTCTTAGATTTTGCCAGGCCTTCGAGCCCCAAATTGGAGTTTGAAGATGTCAACAGCATTTTAGACGGAATGATGCTTCTGGTATCAACGGAGAGCAGGAAGAAGCATATCCGTTTCACTAAAGAATATACGCCGGATCTACCCTCCATCAAAGTTGACAGGGAACAGATCAAGCAGGTCTTTTTAAATGTCTTATTAAACGCCATTGAAGCGACCCCTGCGAATGGGGAAATCACTGTAAAAACCCGTTCCTTTTTAAAACCCGGAGGGAAACCCTATCTTCAGGTCGAATTTAAGGATACGGGTTGCGGCATCCCGCAGGAATATTTAGAGGAAATCTTCAACCCATTTTATACGACGAAAATGACGGGAAGCGGCCTGGGACTGTCCATCTCCAATCAGATTGTACGGGACCACGAAGGATATATTGATGTTGAGAGTCAGGTGAGCAAAGGGACCTCCTTCTTTATCAATTTGCCTGTGGACCAGAACCATTCAAGAAGAAGGCAAATCGATCTCGAAACTCAACGAACGACTTTTTTTGAGTTATGATGAACTATCAGGACTTAATTCACTCTCCCATCCTTTCCTCCCGGATTGCCAAACTGGTTCAAAAATCCGCTCTGAACAATGCCCCTGTTTTCATCCAGGGGGAACAGGGGACGGGAAAAGAGCTGATCGCAAAGATCATCCACCATACAGGGGATTGGAGTTCCCATCGTTTTTACAGAGTGGATTGTCAGATTTTGGGTAAAAATGGACTCTTTACTCATCTCGGCCCACTCCTTGAAGAGATCAGTTTCGGGATAACCCCGGCGACCTTCTTTCTAAACGAGGTTGGGCATCTCAGCCCGATGGATCAGTTGAAGCTCCTGGAACTGGTCGAGGACGGATTATTGCATATCGGAGCGGAGAAAAAGGCTGTTAAAAATATCCGTTTCATCTCCTCTTCTTCGGAAAACTTGAATGAAAAAGTGGCCCAAGGAGTATTTTTAGAGGATTTGTATTTCCGTTTGAAAACAATATTCATCCATCTCCCGCCGTTAAGGGATCGTCCACGAGAAATCGGCGCAATCGCTCAATATTTCATAGAAGAGAATGTCAAACAGTTAAAGATTAAAAGATTGTCCATCTCGAATGATGTCCTCAGGTTGTTGGAAAGCTACTGGTGGCCCGGGAATCTGAAGGAGCTGGAGCAGGTCATCATCCAGAGCGCGATTTTATCAGGGGGCGAAAAGATCATGGAAAAAGATCTCTCGATTGAGACCGGAATGGAAAATAATCCCTTTTTCTCCTTTATAAAGAAAACAGGGACGAGTTTGCCCGAGTCCGCCAAGAATGGATCCCCCAAGAGTCAATCCAACGGGCTAAATATTCCTGATGCGTCGCTCTTTTTTCTTGAACTTGTCCATCGCATCAAAAACCCCCTGGTCTCCATCAAGACCTTTGCTCAACTGCTGCGGGATAAATTTAATGATACGGAATTCAGAGACTATTTCTATAGAATCGTCACCGAGGATATCGAAAAGATTGACAGTGTGCTCAATGGCCTTCTTAATTATATCAGGATCAATCACCCGGTCGAGAAGAGGGATACCATTCATTCCGTCATTGAAGATGTCCTAAAAAAGTATGGAACACAGATCGAAAACAAGAGGATAAAACTATTCAGGAAGTATGAAAAACACCTTCCTGAAACAATCCTCCATGAAGAACAGTTGCGATACATTTTGACTTCCTTAATCCAGTATTTCATTCCATCAATTCCCATGAGTGGAAGCATCGGTTTTTTAACCAAGTCCCTGAATGACCACGCGGTTCGCGTGGGAAACGGAGAAGGCAAAACGCCTTCTTCAAAAGAGAGTGGATACATTGAAATTTTGATGGTTTTCACCAGCTATAAGAAAGCCATCGAGCCCATGGATACTTTGCTGGGAGTGCCTTCTCTCCGCGAGCAGGAGTTGAACGATCTGGAAATACGACTCATCAAGGAGATGATCGAGAGGAACCGGGGGATGATGAAATTCGAAGTCAATGAGAAGAAACTCAGGACCCTGGTTTCCTTGAAATTGCCTGCGGAGAGAAGAAAGGTGATCACCTATCAATCCACTAATTCCTAAAGGAGTGACGATGGTCGGGAGCGATTCGTTGAAAAGTATTTTGGTCGTTGATGACGAAGCGGGGGCCAGAGAATCTTTAAAAATGATTTTAAAGGGGGAGTACCAGGTCTTTTTGGCAAAGAACGCTGAAGAGGTTTTTCGTCAGATCGATAGCCATATTCCTGATGTAATCCTTCTCGATATCATCCTGCCGGATATGGATGGTCTGAAGGTTCTGGAAAGGCTGAAACAGACCCTACCCGATCAGATCGTCATCATGATCACTGCCACCAAGACCGTAAAAACAGCCGTGGAAGCGATGAAACTCGGAGCCTATGACTACGTCACCAAGCCCTTCGATGTGGACGAGCTTCGTTTGATCATCAACCGCGCCCTTTCAACAAGGGCGCTGAAGGAGGAGAACCAACGGTTGTGGATGGAGGTCGATCGGAGTTTCGGCTTTGATAATATCGTGGGAAAGAGCAAGGGTATGAAAGATATTTTTATAGTGGTGAAGCGGGTGGCTGATACCAGAGCCACGGTTCTGATCATGGGGGAGAGCGGAACGGGGAAAGAACTCATCTCCCGGGCGATCCACTACCATAGTCCCCGAAAAAATCATCCCTTCGTCACCATCAACTGCGCTGCTATTCCGGAGACCCTGATCGAGAGCGAATTATTTGGCCATGAAAAGGGAGCCTTTACCAATGCAATCGAGAAAAAACTGGGCCGCTTTGAGGTCGCCCATCAGGGGACTCTTTTTCTCGACGAGATCGGCGAATTGAGCCTGATGACCCAGGCGAAGATTCTCCGGTTTCTCGAAGAGAAGGAATTCAACCGGGTGGGAGGTTCAAAGACGATCAAGGTCGATGTGAGACTCATTACGGCGACGAATAAGGATTTGTCCCAGCTCATCAAGAAAGGGCAGTTTCGGGAGGATCTCTATTACCGGATTAATGTGGTTCCCATTATCCTTCCCCCCTTACGAGAGCGAAGAGAGGATATTCCATTATTGGTCAACCATTTTACAAAGAAATTCAGCGAGGAGAACCAAAAAAAATTAAAGGGAGTCAGCAAAGAGGCGTTAGAATTGATGATGAGCTATGAATGGCCCGGAAATGTCCGGGAACTGGAAAACCTGATCGAAAGGGTGATTGCCCTCACTAACAATGAATATATTGAGCCGGATGAATTGCCCCTTCCCATCATCAATCAATCCAAAACGAATGGTTTGAGAGAGTCGGTCTTGAGCGGCCAGATCTCCTTCTCAAAAGCAGAGGAAGAATTTGAGAAGGAAATCATTCTGGATGCCCTGAGAAGAGCCAATTTTATTCAATCGCACGCCGCAGAGATCCTGGGGATCAGCCGCCGAATTTTGAAATATAAGATGGATAAATTGGGCATCGAGCAGCAGGACCGGATCAAGCCATATTCTTAAACTTTGTCACGCCAGATTTTTAGTTCCTACGCAGAAAGATGCGGTTTTAAGTCCAAGAGGCCTGCCTAAAATGTAAACCTTTGTTCATTTTTGGACATCCTTTTGACCCCGATAACGATAGCCACCTTCCTCTTCCCACGTAACAATAATAGTTTTGAAATATCAGTAAATTAGAAAATGGCAATCATTTAACATTTTAGATTAGAATGGCAACGTTTTTGCTTTAATAGTAAGTCTATCCATTCGTATCGAGAGGAAAAAGAATGGAACCTAAAAACAGTTTGCCCAATGTCCTGATTGTGGATGATGAGATAGGCCCCAGAGAATCCTTAAGGATGATTCTCAAGCCCCATTACAATATCTTCACTGCGGAGAATGGATATTCGGCCATCCAGATGCTTCGACAAACTGAGATGGATGTGGTCACATTGGATATTAGAATGCCCGGGATGTCAGGCATTGACACCCTTAAGGAGATCAGGCTGCTCGATCCCGATGTGATCATCATCATCATCACGGGCCATGGGACTCTGAAGAGTGCGATCGAGGCCATCCGATACGAGGTTTTCGATTATATCCCGAAACCCTTCAATGTCCAGGAAATCATGTGCATTATTGAAAAATCGATCCAGCGGAGAAGATTGAACCTGAAGATCAAGGATATGCTGCGCCAGCGCTCCGATCCCTTCGGGATGCAAGACGCCTTGATAGATTCCGATCTCCTGTCCCCGAAGGAAATGAAAGGTTTCACTGATTTTGGAAACGGAGGGGGAGGTCTTTCGGAGAATCAAAACTGCCTTGAATTTTCAAAAGTTCTTGCCTTCACCCTCGAGGAGAAGGATCCTTATACTTCAGGACATTCCGAGCGCGTTTGTTACTATTCTGATTTCATCTCCAAAAGACTTACACTGAATCCAAAGGATAGGAATGATATCAGGGTCGCCTCTTACCTTCACGATATCGGAAAGATTGGCCTCAGCAATCGTTTTATCAATAAAAAAGGGACCCTGTCTTCCAGCGAATGGGTTATCATCAAACAACATACCAGAAAGTCAATCGATCTCTTAATACCCCTGAACCTCTCTCCCAACATTCTCTCCTATATTTACCACCATCATGAACGGTTCGATGGAACAGGTTATCCGGATGGACTGTCAGAGGACAAAATTCCATTGGGAGCGAGGATTATTGCAATCGCGGATGCTTATGACAGCATGACCTCTGACCGGCCATACCGCAAACCCCTTTCGAACGAAGAGGCAAAAAACGAGCTTTTACAGTATGCTGGAAAACAGTTCGACCCCCAATTGGCCTCAATATTTTTGGATATTTTGGAGGAGATGGAGGATCTCTTTCTGGTCAAGGGCCATGTCAGGGTTCCTTCTGTTTCCCTTTAATGCCCCATGCCGTGAGGACACCCACGAATGATGAAAATGACGAATTTCACGAATGGTAACGAATGGTTCTCCATCTGCGTTATTCGTTGTTATTCGTGTCATTGGAATCTATTTTCTAACGAATCTTAAAGGAGCACTCCATGAACCAGCTCATCCGATGCATTCCCTGTAATGAAATATTCGCGAGAACCCCTTATGACCAGTGGCCGGAATATGAATATGTTTCCGGGAGCGCCCCCGAACCCTACCGGACGGTTAAAAAAGATGAATTTCAAGTTTTTTTAAAACATCATCGGAACCATCCGATGGAGGATCTGGAGATCCTGGAAGACTCCTTTGTCAGCGAAAAACCTTATTCCGAGCCGACGAAGGTCTCCTATTTCAAAGCGACAAATGGAAAAGAGAAGTTTGTGATCAAGCGATTCAGGAAGAGGATCGATGAGCCATTGTCCTATCAACTGATCCAGGGAGACTACTCCTTAAAACTTCTCCGGTTTGAAATTCAGCCCGAAGAGATTATCAAACAACTAAAAAGAGAACTGGATAACCCCCCTCTTCCGGAGCATCAACTGGAGGCATTTCTCAAATTGTATCAGCAGGTTCTCAAAACCATCGACATTAAAAATTTGGAGAGGATTCCCGAAGACTCCACTCATCCCCTCGAGATCTATTATAAAATGGATGAAGTCAGTCTCGCTTACCTGCTCAGAAATTGCAGGGTTATCTTTAAAGGACAAGAATATAACGAGATCGAGGCGTTTATCCATCGCCAAAGAGAGGATGGGGTCTTATTATTGAAAGCGATCTACCAAATCCAAATCGTAGAGGCCGCCCAATCGAAGAAAGAGACCCTTCCCATCCTGCACGCCATAGAAGGGAAGAAATATGTAGAGAAAAAGTAACCTCACTCTTTCCACATCTTCCTCCATTTTCCTCCATTGGAATTGACAAGATGAAAGAAGTCTGTTAATTTTTTAGTTCATTGACGTCCTGATTCGATATGGAGTGAAGCATGGACCTTCCTTTTACAAGCCACACCCTTTTTAATGTCTCGATGGGAATCTATTTTCTCAGCTTCCTGGGCTATCTTCTCTTTGCGGCTTCACAAAGCAGGAAACTGGGGACAATTTCCACCTCTCTGCTGGGTATGGGATTGGTCATTCACTCCGTGGGTCTGGTATTTCGCTGGCTGGAAACTCATCGGACAGGGTATGGTTATGTTCCTCTTTCGAATATGTACGAATCTCTGGTCTTCTTCTCCTGGACGATTGTCCTGATCTACCTCATGCTCGAATTCAAATACAAGGAAAAGATTATTGGGGTCTTTGTCACTCCCCTGGCCTTTCTGACGATCGCCATCATCGCCATCATCCCCAGCATCAACCCCAACATTACACCGCTGATGCCGGCCCTCCAGAGCAACTGGTTGACCATTCATGTGACGACCTGTTTTTTCGGGTACGCCGCCTTTGCCGTTTCATTCGGGATCAGCATCCTCTATCTGATTCGAGATCGCAAGGGTGGACAGCGGGAAGAAATGGCCAAGTGGCTGCCCTCCCTTCCCATCCTTGATGAGATTAACTACAAATCGATTGTCATCGGATTCCCGATGTTGAGCCTGGGAATCATCACCGGTGCGGCATGGGCGAATTATGCTTGGGGAAGTTACTGGAGCTGGGACCCGAAAGAAACCTGGTCTCTGATCACCTGGTTTGTTTATGCGGCCTTCTTACACGCCCGTATCACACGGGACTGGAGGGGGAGAAAAGCAGCCATTCTATCCATCGTTGGGTTTGCGGCTGTCTTGTTTACTTATTTCGGTGTCAACTACCTGCTTTCCGGATTGCACAGCTATGCCTAATTCCTTAGTCGCCCTAAACGTTATACGATGAACAATGAACAAAAACCACTGGTTTTATCCAATATTCCATTATTCCAATCTTCCGGCTTAATTCTATAACTTATACAATTCCTCATTGTACATGTGAACCCAGTTCTTTCTCAGTATCTGGATGGCCTCCTCCATCTTATCCACGCCCACGATGAGCACGGTTTTTTCCCCCCTTCCCAGGCAGGTATAGAGGTAATTGACATTGATTGAAACCTCTTTGAGCGGCTTTAAAACCGCATTGAGACCTCCTGGATGGTTGGGGGCTTCCACTGCGAGCACCTCGGTGATCTTAATCGAATAACCGTGTGTCTTTAAGACATTGGCGGCTTTGTCAGGATCACTGGCTACAAACCGGATGGCGCTGATATCAGCGGTATCCGCCACGCTGATGGCAATGATATTAATCCCGTTCTCACCCAAATAGTCGCTCATTTCGGAAAGCTTTCCGGGGACATTCTCAAGGCTTACAGAAATCTGTTTGACAGGCATGAGCCCTCTCTTTCATTTCAGGTATTCGTATCCTAACATTAAAGCCGATCTGTTGGACTTGAAGACGGCAGGATTCTTGCCGCTGAACGTATCTTTCAGAACCCGAATCATTGTTTCCGGAGTCACCAGGCCGGATTTTTTGATGAAGGCGCCTAACATGACCACATTGGCCCCTCTATTTTCAGAAAGCTGTTTGATCAGGTCATTGAGCGGGACCTCATAGATCACCAGATCTCCCCGGATGGGCCTGTCTTCGATCAGGCTTGAGTTCAAAAAGACCGTTCCTCCGGATTGGACCTGATTCTGAAATCGAATTAAAGATGGATTATTCATCAACACCGCATATTCGGGTTCCGAGGCAACCGGAGAGGCAATTTCCTCTGAGGAGACCACAACCGTGCAGTTGGCTGTTCCTCCCCTCACCTCTGCTCCGTAAGAGGGCAGGCAGGTCACATTCTTTCCTTCAATCATTCCGGCTGTGGCAAGGAGGTATCCCATCATAATGACCCCCTGACCGCCGAATCCGGAAAAAATGGTCTTAATGAGCATCTTTCTTATCTCCGCTGTTATCCTTGAGCACTCCAAGTGGGAAATGGCTCGTCATCACTTCATCGATCCATTTCGAGGACTTTACAGGATCCATTTTCCAGTTAGTTGGACAGGCGGACAGGATTTCGACAAGCGTGAATCCATATCCCTGCATCTGAAGACGAAAGGCCTTTGCGATCGCCTTCTTCGTTTTCAAAATATTGGCAGGCGTATTGACGGCGGTCCTCTCGATATAAGAACTGCCTCTGGCAATGGCAAGCATCTCACTCAAATTGATCGGAAAACCTTCTGTTTTTTCCTTTCTCCCGCGTGGAGAAGTGGTAGTGTTCTGTCCTAATATCGTGGTGGGCGCCATCTGGCCGCCGGTCATCCCATAGACCCCATTGTTTACAAAGATGGTGGTGATATTCTCTCCTCTGGCCGCCGCATGAATCGATTCAGCTGTCCCGATGGCAGCCATATCCCCATCTCCCTGGTAAGTGAAGACAATCCTGTCCGGAAGAACCCGCTTGAATCCGGTTGCCACAGCAGCCGCCCTTCCATGGGATGCCTCGCCCATGTCGATGTCAAAATAGTTGTAAGCAAGAACCGCACATCCTGCCGGAGGAACGCCGATGATCTTCTCCTGAAGGTTCATCTCATCGATCACCTCTCCGATGAGCCGGTGGATGATGCTATGGCCGCAGCCGGGGCAGTAATGGAAGGGAGTGGCCTTCAGGGATTTCGGTCTTCCGAATACCTTTTTCATCGTTTTATCTCAAGTTGATCGATCGTGGGCTCATCCAAGCCTCTTCTGATAGTACTGGCTGGAGATGACTCTTGCAATTTCTAAAGGGGTCAGAATCACTCCTCCTGGCCTGCCATAGAAATGGACTTCTCCATTACCCTCAAGGCCAAGTTTCACATCCTCCAGCATCTGGCCCATATTCATCTCGAAGACAAAAAAATGTTTCACCTTTTTTGAAATTTCCTTGATCGCTTTAAAGGGAAAGGGCCAGAGAGTGATGGGCCGGAGAAGTCCAACCTTGACTCCCTCTTCCCTCAACCGTTTGATGGCCCCCTTAGCAATCCTTGCGGCAATGCCGAAAGCGATGACCATCATCTTTGCGTCGTCTGCAAAGTAGGTCTCCCATCGGACCTCTTCCCTGGTGATCTTTTCGTATTTCCTCATCAATTTCCAGTTATGCTCTTCCTCTTTGATCGGGTCCAAAATGAGAGAACGGATAAATCGGCTTGCCCTTCCCTTGGCGCCGGTAAGCGCCCAGTCCTTAGCAGGCAATTTCTTCAAAGGAATTTCCTGTGGCAGTTCAACCGGCTCCATCATCTGGCCGAGCATGCCATCTCCCAGGACGAGGACAGGGGTGCGGTATTTATCGGCAAGATTAAACCCTTCATAAGTGAGGTCTGCCAGCTCCTGACAGGAGTTGGGGCCGAAGACAATGGTGCGGTAATCGCCATGTCCCCCTCCACGGGTGGCCTGAAAATAGTCGGACTGTGATGGAGCAATATTGCCGAGGCCTGGTCCGCCCCTCGACATATTGACAATCACAGCAGGCAATTCCAGAGCGCAAAGAAAGGAGATGCCTTCCTGTTTCAGGCTGATTCCCGGGCCCGAAGAGGAGGTCATCACCCTGCCCCCGGCCATGCTGGCGCCAATGACCATGTGGACCGATGCGATCTCACTTTCGGCCTGAATAAAAACCCCTCCTTCCGCTTCCGGAAGCTTTTCCGACATATATTCGGGGATCTCATTCTGGGGCGTGATGGGATATCCGAAATAATAGCGGCATCCCGCACGAATGGCTGCCTCTCCCACCACATGATTTCCACGCATCAAAACTTTAGGCACGGTGCACCTCGATGGCGATTTCAGGGCACATCATAGCGCAAAGAGCGCATCCTGTGCATTTTCTGTCTTCTTTCTTGTGTTCGCTTTCCGTAAAAATGACGGGAGCATATCCCTTCTGGTTCAACTGATTAAAAGGCTCAATCAGATGATGGGGACAGACAGAGATGCATAATTTGCAGTCTTTGCACAATTCAGAGTCAATTTCGATCATTCCGGCCGGCAAACCTACCTCCTGATCATCGAAAAAAATTGAATTTCCTTGACCTATTTTTCGGAATATTATAAAATTAAAAACTTATAAAATCAAACCCTGCCGGAGATAAAAGATGGATTCATCGTTAATCCGACTCGATCAGGAGCCTAAAAGGTTGATTATGATCGGAGGGAAAGGCGGCGTGGGCAAATCGACCTGCGCCTCATCAATTGCGCTTCACTTCTCCCTTCAGGGGAAGAAGACGCTGATTATCTCAAGCGATCCCACCCCTTCCCTTTCCGACATCTTTGAGACTGAAATCGGCGATCAGGAGACGCCCATTAAGGGCGCTAAAGACCTTTATGGCATTGAGATTAGCTCCGATGTCGTTTTGAAGAAATGGAAGGACCGTTTTGGCCCTGAAATCTACGAAGTGGTTTCCTCCTTTGCCTCAATCGATTACGACTTTGTAGAGTATATCGGCGGAGCCCCGGGCATCGAAGAAGAGTATATGCTCAATTATATTCTCGAACTGGTTGAGAGCGAGCAGTATGATCTTGTGGTCTGGGATACGGCTCCGGCAGGACACACATTGAGGTTATTGCACCTTCCGCAGATCTTTCTGAAACATCTTGAAGCGGCAACGAAATTCTATATGAATTTATATAGTTATTTTGAAAAGTTCAAGGAAAGTGTGAAGTTAAAAAAGGGGAAGAAGACTCTCCTGGAGATTATTAGCGGATGGGAGAATCTGGCCGAGAAAGTAGTCGCTTTCATTCGGGATACCCAGAAAACAGACTTTATCATCGTTACCATTCCCGAGGCGCTGGGCGTAAGGCAGACCGAGAGGATCATTCGAGATTTTGACGAATACCAGCTCAAGGTGAATCATTTGATCATCAATTATGTGATTCAGGAAGCTGATTGTGAGTTTCATAAGATGAGAAAAGAGATGCAGCAAAATTACATCAGGATGCTGAGGGATCAATACGCTCCACGGATTCGACTGATTGAACTTCCTCTTCTCCCACATGAGATCAAGGGGATTGAAAGGATCAACCGAATCTCAGAGATTCTTTTCAAGCCCTGAATTCACTCAAGGAGGTGTCGACATGTTTGTTCTGTCGAATCGAGCTAAAAGTTTAAAACCCTCCCCTACCCTTGCCATCAATGCAAAGGCAAAATCGATGCAGGCTCAGGGGATACATGTCATCAGCTTTGGCGCCGGGGAGCCTGATTTCGACACTCCTCAGAACATCAAGGCGGCAGCCATCAAGGCGATTGAAGAGGGATTTACGAAATATACTCCTGTCGGCGGGACGGACGAGCTAAAGGATGCAATTATCAAAAAGTTTCAAAGGGACAATGGGCTGACCTACAAACGATCCGAAATTATTGCTTCCTGCGGCGGCAAGCATTCCTTCTACAATTTGGCGCAGGCCATTTTCGATGCAGGAGATGAGGTGATCATCCCAGCTCCTTACTGGGTATCCTACCCTCCGATGGTCGCTCTGGCCGGAGCCGTTCCCGTCATCGTTGAAACAAGGGAAGAGAATGGGTTCAAATTATCGATGGAGGATCTTAAAAAGGCGATCACGCCAAAGACGAAAGCCTTAATCATCAACAGCCCTTCCAATCCCACGGGAGGCGCTTATACGAAGGAGGAACTTGAAAAGATTGCGGGGATGGCTCTTTCGCATAACTTCTTTGTGATCTCCGACGAAATCTACGAGAAGATCGTCTATGATCATTTTAAATTTATAAGCATTGTTTCACTCAGCGAAGAGATCAAGAAGAGGACGATTATTGTCCACGGGGTCGCCAAAACCTATGCCATGACAGGATGGAGGATCGGTTATACGGCAGGGCCTGAAGAGATCATCTCTGCGATGAGCAATATCCAGAGTCAGAGCACCTCCAACCCCACTTCGATTGCCCAGAAGGCTTCTGTGGAGGCTCTTGCAGGCTCCCAGAAGGAGGTTTTCAAAATGGTGACTGCATTTGAGGAGAGACGGAACTATATCGTGGATCGTCTCAATAAAATTCCAGGAGTCTCCTGTTTTAAGCCCATTGGCGCCTTCTATGTTTTTCCCAATTTCTCTTCTTATTACGTGAAATCTTACCAGGGAAAGAAGATTTCCAACTCGACCGAACTGGCCGATTACCTCCTTGATGTGGCACGTGTGGCCGTTGTCCCGGGCGTTGAATTTGGAGCCGATCCCTTCGAAAGGCTTTCTTATGCAACTTCAATGGAAGATATTAAGGAAGGCCTGAATCGGATTGAGGAAGCGCTCAGAAAGCTTGTTTAAAATAATCCTCGAGGATCGAGCCGTGGTCGAAGACGATCTCTTCGGGAAGGTTCGATTGATTAAAAATCCCGATTTCAATGGCATCATCTTTTGCCTGAGGCTTGCCTTTAGCTTTTGCTATGTAAACTGTTGAAATGCTATGATGTCTTGGATCCCTTTTCGGATCTGAATAAGTATGAAGTTGTTTCTCAAGTTTTACCTCTAAATCTGTCTCCTCCTTCGCCTCCCTGGTGGCAGCCTCTTCCAAAGATTCTCCATAGTCTACGAATCCTCCCGGGAGAGCCCATCCGTAAGGCGGATTTTTTCTTTTGATAAGGACAATGCCCTTTTTTTCGATCTCGATGATGATGTCAACCGTTGGCAAAGGGTTTGGGTAGGGTTCGATCTCATTCTTACAACTGGGGCATTGAATAGCTCGGCGGGCCATCGATTCACCCCCTCCCTATTTTTAGGAGGTATTTTCTCACCATATCGATGGCGATAATGGACGCTCGTTCACGGACCATCCAGAGTTCTCCGCCCAGGGAATATTCCTGCCTCTCTATTCCATTTTCGGTGGAAAGTCCATAAAACGTTTCCACACGATATTCCCCCCTGCCCTGTTCTTCGGCAATTTTTCCATACATGGCAAACCCAAGGGTTGTCTTAAACTCATCTTTTGCCTTTAAGGCAAGCCGGTCGGCAAGTGTTTGGGGATCTTTTTGAAGGGAACATGTCTCATCTACGGAAATTTTTAAAAAACCGGATTGGGACCTGTCGGTTGGAAGAATCATTCCCTGGAATAATGAATGGCTTCCCGTGCCAGTTAACTTATGCGAGATGATTCCACCCGTAAAGGTTTCAATGACCGATAGCGTGATATTTAACCTTTCCATCTCCTTCATAACATTTCCATGAAGCGTTTCGTCATCCACACCGTAGATCAGAGAGCCGAGGCGATCTCTGATCTCTTTTTCCATTTTCTCGATGAGAGAGGTCGCCTGAACGGGACTGTCTGCTTTAGCCGTGATCCTGATCTTAATGTCTCCGATGGAGGCAAGGGTTCCCACCGATGGATTCCGGCCCTGCTTCATCAGGTCTTTGATCTGAAGACCGATGGCGCTCTCTCCGAGTCCGCAGGCACGCAGGACCTTATATTGAATGACCTGGCTCTGCAGTTCAAATCGTCTTCTCAGATAAGGAATCACCGAGGTTTCCATCAAATATTCCATCTCCGAAGGAACGCCAGGGATGGAGATGACGGCCCCATTTGAATATTCAACGATAAAACCGGGAGCAGTTCCCTTTGGGTTTTCAATAGGAATTCCCCCTTCCGGTATGAAAGCCTGTTTTTGGTTATTTTCCGCCATACGGAAGCCACGCCTTTTGAATAAGGCCTCGATTTGTTCCATGAGATGAGGCTGGAATAGAAGGGGACGCTTAAAGACTTCCGCAACGGCTTCACGGGTAAGGTCATCCTCTGTCGGACCGATACCCCCAGTGGTGATGATGATGTGAGATCTGGCTATGGCTTCTCCGATGACTTCCTTGATTCGGTGGAGATCATCCCCAACCGTTGCGGTCCGAATCAGTTCAATGCCGGACTCTGCTAATTTTTTGGCGATCGAGGAGGTGTTCGTGTCTAAGATTTGTCCTAAAAGGAGTTCTGATCCGATGGAAATGATCTCGGCATTCATAGATGGGTGTTATGATTAAGGGAACCTCTAATAATTCCCACCTTGTCACTCCCGCCCCGTATCAAAGTGCGGGGTAAACTCCGGCAGGAGTCCAGTAATCTCAAAAACTTATGGGTTCCTGCTTTCCTGCCTACCGGCAGGCAGGAAAGCAGGAATGACATTTTTAGAGGTAGCCTTAAAGAAAAAACCAGAAAACCAGAAATAACCCCTTGTCCAAAACTTCCACGGATTCGAGTCAGTTGACTCGGTGATGAGATACCCCCACCATTATCCAGAAAGTCTCAGAGCAGAAGTTGAGGCGCTGAATAAAGTAAGGAAACAAATTAGCACAAATTTAGCCCGATCCGCAAAACAGGGTGTTAACCTAAATGGCTAACCCGCTGAAATCATCTGCGCCCCTGGCCCGACTCGAACGGGCGGCACACGGATTAGGAATCCGTTGCTCTATCCACCTGAGCTACAGGGGCATGACATTAAAATATAATTTTCTTGCTTTTTCGTCAAGATACCACGAAAGATTTCTGAAAAATACTTTTGTTACCTCGATCTTTCAGGATTTCACAGATTTCTTGGGGCCCTTCTCTTGACAAAGGAGGCCGAAGAGGATATTGGAGGGTAAAGGGAGATAAAATATTATGGATCAAAATAACAGGGAAATGATCGCCGATCTGAAATCTTATCTTGAATATCTCAAGGGACTTGGGATCACCGAATGGCCTCTCTCTTTTATCAGGAATGAAACAATGTATTGTCAAGAGGTTCCAACCGGTTTGGGGGGAATTCATGAATTGTCCCCACGGTATGGAATGGAAAATATTTCTCAATCTGAGGTTCAACGCCTTGAAGAGGTGCGAAGTGAATTGGGAAATTGTGAGAGATGTAAACTTCACAGAACGCGGCGCTCGCTTGTTTTCGGGGAGGGAAATGAGAAGGCAAGGTTGATGCTCATCGGAGAGGGTCCCGGCAATGATGAAGATGTTCAGGGGAGACCCTTTGTGGGGAAGGCAGGGCAGCTGCTAACCAAAATTCTTCAGGCCATTGAAATCGAAAGGAAGGAAGTCTATATTGCCAATATCATCAAATGCCGGCCCCCTCAAAACAGGAACCCTGAACCCGATGAGATAGAGAATTGCTATCCTTTTCTTTTAAAACAGATTCAGGCGATTAGGCCCAGGATCATCTGCGCCCTTGGAACGTTTTCCGCCCAGACCCTTCTCAAGACCGATGTTAAGATCACAACTCTTCGCGGGAAGGTCTACGACTACTCCGGCATCTCGCTCTTTCCGACCTACCATCCTGCCTACCTGCTTCGAAATCCCGAAAAGAAGAGGGAGGTCTGGGAAGATATGAAGCAGATCGCCAAAGCCCTGGCCGAGTCATCCTAAGGGTTAATTAGAAAATAAAAGTCAAGGGTCAAAAGGCAAAGGTTAAGATGCCCGTTTCGTCAAGGGGTTACGTGTATTGTCTTAAATTCTAACCCTTACCCTTTGACGCTAAACGATACGGGCCTCCTAACTCTAACTGTGACCGGTCGCTATTTCCATGGTTTGTAAGTGGTCTAACGGCCATGGGCCATTCATTTGAATTCACCTTATGGGTGGAGGCGATAGTTCAACTGAAATCCCTTTTCGCTCAAGGTTTTCAGGATGGCCTCTGTGATCCCTTCGATCAGGAGTTCGAGAATGGAAAATTTCTTTTTGGGGTAGAGGACCAGAGGTTTTCCCTCGATTCCCACCATCTTGGCGGCTGTATCGATGGTGTCCTGAAGGTTTCCAAGCTGATCCACCAGCCCAAGCTGTTTGGCCTGTTCACCGGTTAAGATTCGACCATCCGCAACCTGAGCGACCTTTAAAGGGTCGATCTTTCTTCCATCGGCCACAGCCTGAATAAATTGCTGATGGACATTGTCAATGACCGACTGGATGAGTCTCTTCTCTTCAGGGGTCATTTCCCTGAATGGGGATCCGATGTCTTTGTGCTCGCCGCTTTTTAATACCATGCCCTTAATCCCAATCTTCCTGAAGAGCTCTTCGATGTTGGTGAATTCCATCAGAACGCCAATGGAGCCTGTAATTGTTCCGGGATTGGCTACGATAAGGTCGGAGGCGCTCGCAATATAATATCCGCCTGAGGCAGCCACCGAGCCCATGGAGGTGATCACCTTCTTTTTTTTATTCGATTTAATCTTCAGGACTTCCCGATAAATTTCCTGTGAAGGCCCTACCCCTCCGCCCGGAGAATCAATTCTCAGGATGATGGCTTTCACCCCTGCATCAGCGTCATACTGGTGAAGCTCTTCGATGATACCCTGGGATTGAGTGATCAGGCCCCGGATTTCCACAACAGCGATCTTATCTCCAAAGGCAAATTTCGCAGACCTGGAGGTAAACTGACCGATGGCGAAGAGGAGAATAAAAAAGAAGGCTAGTAATCCGACGATCGCAACCAAACCCAACAGGATTCTTTTCCGTTTCATAGATACCTCCCGTATTCCATTGTTCCATCATTCCATGTCTTTTAAACCTGTGATATTCGAATGGTCTCAAAAGGAGCCGCCTGAAAGACCCGTATCCATTTCGCTTTAACCAGTTCGAGGATGGCCAGAAAAGTAATGACGATCACTCTACGAGAGGCCTGTTCGGGGAAGAGGAGATGAAAAGGAAGGCTCCGCTTCTCCTTCTGAAGAAGAAGAAGGATCTCCTGGATCTTATCCTCCACGCTGAGACGGTCCATGATCACTTCATGGAAGGCCTCCTCCTTTGCCCTTTCAAGCGCCTTGTGAAGGGCATCGATAAGATCGAAGAGGTTGGCTTCGATTTTCTCCTCTTCCGCCGCCCTCTCTTCGGTCGATGTCAAACGGACGAAGACATCCCTGTCCAGCATGGGTCTCTGGACCAGTTCCGTGGCAGCCATCTTATATTTCTGATATTCCAGCAGCCTTCGCACCAGCTCCGCCCTGGGATCTTCCCCCTCCTCCTCTTCTTCCACGGAAGGCTGGGGAAGGAGCATCCTCGATTTGATATGGAGAAGGGTGGAGGCCATCAGAAGGTAGTCACCCGCAATGTCAAGATTGAGGGTCTTCATCCATTTTAGATAGTCCAGGTATTGTTCCGTGATCAAGGCAATGGGAATGTTGAAGATATCCATCTCATTTTTCTGAATGAGATGAAGCAGGAGATCGAGAGGGCCTTCAAAGGCCTCGAGCCGGACCGTATAAGGAGATTTTTCATCTGCGTAGAAGCTGTTTTCGGGCATCATTCCACTCCAAGAAATTTGGTCAAGTATTCTAACTCATCCTGTCGCGTGATCACCTGCTCATCCAATCGGGCTTTAAGAAGGTCCTCCAATCTCTTCCGGATGGAAGGCCCTGGCTTGATTCCCATCTGAACCAGATCGGCTCCTCCCAAGATCGGTTTCGTATCCTTCAACTGGGTAAAGTAGAGCGAGATGTAACGGCGGGTGGCCACCTGGGTTGTCTTGGCCATCATCAACAGCTTGATCTCCGTCGAAAGGGAGTCGAGAACCGTATAAATCTCCGAACGCTTGGGTTCTCTGCCGGCGCTGATCCAGGAGTAGATCTGGAGCAGGATCTGATCGCCCTGTCGTTTTCCCTCCATCACGCTCTTTTTCAGCCGATCGTTCATCGCCAATCGCTCGCAGACCTCCATGCCTTCCCTTTCTTTAAGAGAATCGATGAGGCCATAAAAGTAGATGAGCCAACGTTCATATCTTTCTTCAAGAAAGAGAAGGTCAAACCAGGAGATGACATGATGGATCTGCTCAAAGAGGGCGATCTTCTCCTCATCCAATTTGAGTTGGGGATGGAGAAAATGGAAGAGGTTGAAATCTCTCATCCGTTTCAAGGCGGGGATCGGATCCTCTTCCTGGCAGATGAGGATAAACTCTGAGAGAATCCGCCCTCCTGAAAGTTGATCAAAGATGGACATCTTAACCGCATTCTTCATCAGATTCTGGGTATGTTTCCCGATCTGAAATCCCAATCGTTGCTCAAAACGGATCGCACGAAAGATGCGTGTCGGATCCTCCACAAAAGAGAGATTATGAAGGACGCGGATCACCTTCTCCTTAATATCTTTGACCCCGCCGAAGAAATCGATCAATTCTCCAAACGACCGGGGATTGAGGTGGATCGCCAGCGTATTGATGGTAAAGTCCCTGCGATAGAGGTCCGCCTTGATCGACCCCCTTTCCACCGTGGGAAGAGCAGCCGGAGAATCGTAGACCTCCAGACGCGCGGTCGCCACATCCACCTTAAGGCCATCTGAAAAGAGAATGAGCGCGGTCCCAAATTTTTTATGAGTTCGAATCCGGCAAGGGAACCTCTTCTCAAATTCTTCTGCGAACCGGATCCCATCGCCCTCCACGACGATATCCAAATCGTAATTTTCCACCCTCATCAGGAGGTCGCGCACAAAACCTCCCACGCCGAAGACCGAATACCCCAGGTCATCCCCTACCCGTCCAAATTCCTCAAGAAGGTTACGGATCTTTTCCGGAAATCGCTCCCCAATCAATTTGGAGATCATCTTCTTTCGCGCATAAAGGGGCTGGATCTCTTTCACCGTTTTGATCATCCCCTCGTGGAGGACCTGCATCACGTCACCCATGGCCACAACCCCGACGAGCCGTTCCTTTTGGATGACAGGGATGAGACTCTGGTTCTGTCCGATGGCTAATTCCTGAATTCGAGAGAAAGGGGTTTCCGGAGAAATGGCGGAGAATTCGGTTGTCATATACTCTTTGACAAGGGCATCCTTTAGCCCGTGACGAACGGCCCTATCCACGACCTCCTTGGAGATGAGCCCGACCACCCTCTCCTCTTTAAAGACCGGAAGGGTATCGAGGAGGTACCTAGAAAGGATCTCCCCTGCCTCCTCCAGGGTGCGGTCGGGCCCCACGGTCTTGACCGGATAGACCATGAGGTCCCTGGCCACCCTTCTGGGCCTGACGATCTGTCTCAATCTCTTGAGCAACTGCCCGTGCGCCTCTATGAGCGCCATTTCCTTGATGGTGGCTGAAGCGGCAGTGGGATGGCCGCCGCCTCCAAACTCAGCAGCAATCTCTGAGACATTGACTTCCTCGATCCTGCTCCTTCCGATCAGATAGACACGACCTTCCATCTGGACGAGGACGAAGAGAACATCGAGATTCTCCATATCCTTTAATTTATGGACGAGGATGGCAATGTCTCCGATATACCGATCCACAGAGGCCTGGGCAATCACCACATCGATTCCGTGGACATCGTGCCGTGTAGCCGATTGGATCAGGTCATTGAGCAGGAAGATCTGTTCCGAGGTGAGCTCTTTGGTAATCACATTCGTCAGGATGTTGAGGTTGGCTCCTTTGCCCACGAGATATCCCGCCGCCTGAAAATCCTCCTCTTTGGCCGAGGAGAAGGTTAGGTTTCCCGTATCCTCGTAGATGCCGAGGAGCATCACCGTGGCTTCATCCGGCGTGATGTCAATTCCCTTTTTTCTCAGGAGGTCCAGAAGGAGCGTGACCGTCGCTCCGACTTCGGAGATCACCTCGAAGGAGCCATGGAGATCATCCGAAGAAGGAGGATGGTGATCGTAAATATGGATATCCAGGCCGGGTTTCATCACGATCTCCGAAAATTTCCCGATCCGGCTAATCTGACGGGTATCGACCAGGATCAATCTTTCGACCTGGCGGAGGTCAATATTCTTCACCCGCTCCACTTCGAGGGCATAGAGGGTGGAGTGGATGAAGAACTCACGCAGGCTCCTCTCCTGGGATCCGGGAAAGACCAATACGGCTCCCGGATAAACCTTTTTAGCCGCCAGCATGGAAGCCAGGGAATCAAAATCCGCATTCGTGTGGGTGGTGATGACTTCCATAAAAAAATCAATTAGCAATGAAAAATTAGCAGTTCAAAATTAACAATGTTAAAAATTATTTGACCTCCCAGACCGAATAATAATTTATTAACAATGCAAAATTAGCAGGACAACGTTAGCAATGTTAAAAACCACTTGAATTCATAAAAAAATCAATTAGCAATGAAAAATTAACAGTGCAAAATTAACAATGTCAAACGAATTGAACTTCGTTTTGAAATGCTAATTGCTAATTGACTATTTTGCATTTTGCAATGATTCTTCCTTAGCCTCTTGGATGATACTGTTGATGAATCTTTTTCAGCCGTTCCCCTGCCACATGGGTATAGATCTGTGTCGTGGAGATGTCGACATGGCCGAGCATCAGTTGCACGGAGCGAAGATCCGCTCCCCTTTCAAGGAGATGGCTGGCAAAGGAATGGCGGAGGAGATGGGGGGCGATCCTCTTTTTGATTCCAGCCCTCCTTCCGTGGGTTTTGATGCTCTTCCAGAAATGCTGTCGGCCCATCGGCTTTCCGGATCGATTGACAAAGAGAAAGGGACTCTCTCCCTTCTTTAGAAGCCTTTTCCTGGCCTCCCCCATATAGCGACGCGCCCATTGCATCGCTTCGTTGCCAATGGGAACGATTCTCTCCTTTGATCCCTTTCCGTAAAGGAGGACATAGCCCGCCTCGAGATGGAGATGATTGACCTGGAGCCGGGTCAGTTCAGACACCCTCATCCCCGTGGCATAGAGCATCTCCAGCATGGCCCGGTCCCGCATCCCTTGAGGAATCTGAATGTCAGGTTCCTCCAGCAATGTTTCCACTTCTTCCAGGGAAAGGATTTCCGGCAACGTCTTTGCAATCTTCGGAGATTCGATCTCTTCGGCAGGATTGGCGCTCAGAACGCCCTCTTCGTTCAGAAACCGCAGAAAGACCCGGATGGAGACCAGATTCCTCGCCAGGGTTTTGCTTGAAAGGCGCTTCTTTTTCAGGAAGAGAAGAAATTCCCTGATGTCGAGTTTGGTGATCTCTCCGACTTCTTCCAGGCCTTTTGCCCGCAAATGATTTAAAAACCGACACAGGCCATGGCTGTAGGCTTCGATCGTATTCCTTGAAAGGCCTTTTTCAACGACGAGGTAATGGAGAAATCGATCCAACGATTGATGCATCGTTTTTCGGTTCGGTTTAAAGTCAATGGGTATAGGTTAGGGTGACGAAGCCCGTATCGGTTAACGGTAACGGTTGCGGTTAAAAGAATAATTAAAAACGATAGACATAACCTTTTATAGACGAAACGGGCCTCGTAGCCTTAACCGTCAGACTCTTATTAACGATACAGCTTCTGGTCAGACCCCGGTGTGGCCGAACCCTCCTCCCTGCCGCTGGGTGGGGGGAAGATCGTCCACCTCCAACAGAATCGAACGGGACACGCGGGAGATGACCATCTGGGCGATTCGCTCGCCGTTACGGACGACAAAAGGTTCACTCCCGAAATTGATCAAGAGGACTCCCACCTCTCCGCGATAATCCGAATCGATCGTCCCGGGACCATTGACCAGTCCAATTCCTTTTTGAATAGCCAAGCCGCTGCGGGGTCGAACCTGTCCTTCAAACCCTTCAGGGATAGCCACCGAAATCCCGGTTGGGATCAGTCCTCTCTCTCCTGGCATCAGGGTGACCTCCTCTTCGAGAGAGGCAAAGAGGTCCATTCCGGAAGCCCCTTCGGTCATATATTGAGGAAGGGAGATGGGTTGGCTTTTTTTAAGGCGTTTGATATGGATCTTTACCTGTTCCATTGACTCCATGGCTGCAAATTTCCATTGAGATGGCTTCCATCCATGGGTCCCAGAACGGTAAGGCAGAAGTACTGTTCATCGAAGAGATGGCTTGCCAGGCTTTTAACCATCCGCTCGTCGACCCCATCAATGCCCTTTAAGATGGAATCCACCGTTTGATAGGTTTCAAAGTAGATCTCATTCTTTGCCAGTCGGGTCATTAAATTGTCAGAGCTTTCCAGGCTGAGAAGAAGATTTCCCTTCAACTGTTCTTTGGCGATTTCCAGTTCTCCGTTCTTGAAAGGCTCCGCTTTAAGCCTTTTAAACTCCTGGAGGATGAGTCGAAAGACCTCTTCGAATGAGTTTTGATCCGTCCCCGCATAGACCACGACCAGACCGGTGTCGATGTAGGTAGGGAGATAGGAATAGACAGAATAGGCCAGACCGCGGTTCTCCCTGATCTCCTGAAATAACCTCGAACTCATCCCCCCTCCTAAAATGGTATTCAACACATATGAGGCAAACCGAAGGGAGTGATTGTAATGAAGTCCATGGGTGCCCAGGCAGAAGTGGACCTGTTCCAGGTCCCGCCTTGAGATATGGGTGGTGGAGATCGAAAGGGGTTTTACCCTTTCCTTTGCCCTGTTCGATTTCGAAATTTGGCCAAACGTGGCCTCGATGAGGTCAACCACTTCCTGATGGTGGAGGTTTCCTGCCGCACAGACGATGACCCGGTCCGATTGATAATGGGCTCTGAAAAATTGCTCGATTTGATTCCGGCTGAACGATTGAACCCGTTCTACGGTTCCACAGATCGGAAAGCCAAGGGGGTGATCCCCCCAACAGGTCCGGTTAAAAAGATCGTGGACATAATCATCGGGAGTATCCTCCACCATCTTGATCTCCTGAAGGATGACCATCCTTTCCTTCTCCACATCTTTTTCGTCCATGAGGGAATGAAGAAAGATATCCGAGAGGAGGTCGATGGCAAGGGGTAAATTCTTGTCGATCACTTTAGCATAAAAACAGGTGTACTCCCTGCCGGTAAAGGCGTTCAGTGTGCCCCCCACCGAATCGATCTCTTTGGCGATGTCGAGTGCGGTTCTCCGCTCGGTCCCTTTGAAGAGGAGATGCTCGATCAAATGAGAGATGCCGTTTTCGTCCGGGTGCTCATCCCTGGAGCCTGTGGTGACCCAGACGCCAATGGAGACCGATTTCAGGTAGGGGATTTTTTCGGTGATCACTTTGATCCCGTTGTTCAAAACGGTTTTCTGATAACCCGGTTCATCGGGCATCGATATGGATTTTAATGAAGAGAGCCTGTTTTCCTTGATCTGATCCATGGTTACCCTTTTCCGATCCCTTTCCCTATTTCGAAGGCGTGGCCTCTTTCATGGCGGCCTTTCGGCTGAGACGTATTCGACCCCCCGGATCAACCTCGATCACCTTGACAGTGATCTCATCCCCTTCCTTCACGATATCGGTCACCTCTTTGACATGGTGATCCGCTAATTGAGAGATGTGGACCAGACCATCCGTCCCAGGAAAGATCTCGACAAAGGCGCCAAACCCCATGATCCTTATCACCTTGCCCTTGTAGATTCCCCCTACTTCCACTTCCTGGGTGAGCCTTTTGATGATCAGGATTGCTTTTTCAATCGATTCATAATTGGGAGAGGCTAACTTGACGGCGCCGGAATCCTCCACATCGATTTTCACGCCGGTCTGATCGACAATAGACCGGATATTCTTTCCCCCTGGTCCGATGATATCGCGTATCTTCTCCTGTTTGACCTGGAGGGTAACAATCCTCGGGGCATGCCGGGAGAGGTCCTTCCGGGGGTCAGGGAGGGTCTCCCTCATCTTTTCAAGGATAAAGAGTCTTCCCTCGCGCGACTGCTGGAGGACACGGCCCAGCACCTCTTTGGATATCCCCTTGATCTTGATGTCCATCTGAATGGCCGTTACCCCTTCGGCTGTGCCCGCCATCTTGAAATCCATATCGCCGATATGATCTTCGTCTCCCAGGATGTCGGAGAGAATCGCCTCTCCTCCGTTTTCAAGAATCAACCCCATGGCGATGCCGGCGACAGGCGCTTTGATGGGAACGCCCGCATCCATCAAGGAAAGGGTCGCCCCACATACGGTGGCCATCGAAGAAGAGCCATTCGACTCCAGGACCTCTGAGACAATTCGAATCGTGTAAGGAAATTTCTCACTGGAGGGAAGGATGGGAAGGATCGCCCGCTCCGCCAGGGCTCCATGGCCGATCTCTCTTCGAGAAGGCGATCTCAAAGGAGAGACTTCCCCGGTGCTGAACGGGGGAAAGTTGTAGTGAAGCATAAAAGATTTATAGGTCTCTCCCAGTAAGGAGTTGATCTTCTGTTCGTCTTCGGATGTGCCAAACGTGACCACGGCCAGCACCTGGGTTTCTCCACGAGTGAACAGGGCGGAGCCATGGGTTCGGGGAAGGATTCCGACTTCGCATGAGATGGGCCGAATCTCCGGCAGGGCCCTCCCATCGATCCTCTCTCTCTTCTCCAGGATCCATTTTCTCTTCAGTTTGCGGTCCACCTCCTCAAAAACTTTCTTCACCATCTTCCGGGACGGCTCGTCTTCGGCCTCACATTCCTTCAGGGTGAAATTAAAAATTTCCTCCAGATGCTCGCGCCTCTTCATCTTTTCCCGGATCCGATAAGCCTCCCCTAATTTCTCTTGCGTGATCCCCGTCACCTTTTCGAAAAGGGCCAAGTCGGGTTTTTTGAGGTCGAACTCCCTCTTCTTCGTTCCACAAACTTCTCTTAGCCGTTTTTGGAGTTCGATGACAGACTTAAGCGACTGGTGACCGAATAAAATGGCCTCCAGGATGACCTCCTCTTTTACCTCCTTCGCACTGCCTTCGACCATGATGATCGCATCCTCGCTTCCGGCGACAAAGAGATCGATGTCGCTTAGCTCCAGTTTGTCGGGGGTGGGGTTGAGGACATATTCCCCATCGATTCTTCCCACTTTTGCTCCCGCGATGGGAACATCGAAGGGAATATCGGAGAGATAGAGGGCGGTCGAAGCCCCGATCATTCCCAGAACGGAGGGGTCATTATCTAAATCCGCAGAGAGGACCGTTGCAATGATCTGTGTCTCGTTCTGAAATCCTTTTGGGAAGAGAGGCCTCAAGGGTCGGTCGATGAATCGGGAGATGAGGATCTCACGGTCGGTCGCCCTCCCCTCCCTCTTAAAAAATCCTCCCGGGATTCTTCCCGCCGCATAGGTCATCTCCTGATAGTTTACCGTAAGGGGGAGGAAATCAATCCCCTCTCTCTTCTCCTCCGATGACACCGCTGTGACCAGAACAACGGTCTCGCCATACTGAACCACCACAGAGCCGCTAGCCTGCTTGGCCACCCTTCCTGTCTCCATGGAAAAGGGTCTTCCCCCCAATTCGATCTGCAACTTTTGCATCATAGGCTTATTCACTCTCCTTTTTTTAAAAAATCATCCGTTCTATTTTCGGAGCCCTAATTGATCGATGATGATTCGATAACGATCCATCCAGTTCTCCTTAAGATAGTTGAGAAGTCTTCTTCGCTGTCCCACCATCTTCAAGAGCCCCCTCCTCGAGTGATGATCTTTCTTGTGACCTTTGAAATGTTCGGTAAGATAACGGATTCGTTCACTGAGAAGGGCAATCTGAACCTCTGGTGAGCCCGTATCCTTCTCGTGAGCCCTAAATTTGTCAATGATCTCTTTTTTCTTCTCCTGAACCGATGCCATGAAATTCCTCCTTCGATTTAAATAGGATATTCTTTTAAAAGTCTTTTCCCATGTTGAAATACCCTGATGGGACGAAGGGCAACCCTGTCCGGGTCTGCCTTTCCGATCTCCCCGCCCCTTAATGCTGACTTTAAAATAGCCACTAATCCCTCTTCAGGAGAGGACATCTTGATCCACTGTCCTTCTTCAAAAGGAGGAAGGGTTTGTGGGTCGAGGTCTCCCACAATCATCTCCTTTCCATAACGGACCTTTCGGATCAGACGCTCATCTCCGATCACTTCAGGAAAGCCATGCAAAACCTCTCTCAATGGGATGAGAGAAGCATGAAAGGGCTCATCTCCCGGAAGGGTCTTCAGCTTCTCCATCGAAATGGCCCTTTCGAGGCTAAACAGACCGCTCCGGGTCCGTCGCAAAGAGACAAGATGAGCTCCGCATCCGATCCGTTTACCGATGTCCCTTGCCAGGGCACGGATATAAGTCCCTTTTGAGCAGGAAACTCTGAAATGAACCATCGGAAGATCGATTTCCCGAACCTGGAGATCATAGACCTGGACCTCCTTCTCTTGCCTTTCGATCTCGATCCCTTTCCTGGCCATCCGGTAGAGGGGTTTTCCTTTAATCTTCACGGCTGAAAACATCGGAGGAGTCTGCCATATCTTTCCCAAGAAAGATTTAAAAACTGTCCGGATGATTTCCGGGGCCAGGTCTTCCCATGGCCCTCGCTTGACGATTTCACCCGTGAGGTCATCTGTTCTGGTCTCTTCCCCAATCTTCATCACTGCTTCGTAATCCTTCGGATCTTCCTGCAGGAAAGGAATGAGCTTCGTTCCCTCATTCACGGCAACGGGTAAGACACCCGTGGCAAAAGGATCGAGTGTTCCAATATGGCCCGCCTTTTTGATCAAAAATCTGGCCTTGATCTCTCTCACGACATCAAGGGAGGTTATCCCCCCGGGTTTATCCACGACGAGAAGGCCGTCAATTCTCATCCGGTTTGTCCTCTCTCTCCTTTTGAAGGGATTGCAAAACTTCTCCAATATGGATGGCATACTCGATCGAAGGATCGAACTCAAACAGTATTTCAGGGGTGTAGCGGAGATTGACCCGCTTGGCCAGCTCTCTCCGGATATATCCCTTGGCGCTATCGAGGCCTTTCAGGGACCTTTCTTTCTCCTCTCCAGAGCCCGGCACGCTAAAATAAATCCTGGCCAAACGACAGTCCTCTGTCACCGTCACCCTTGTGATGGTGACCAAACCGATCCGGGGGTCCTTGACCGTCTTTACCAACATCTCAGAGACCTCCTTACGGATCAGGTCTGCCACTTTATCGGAACGTTTTCCTTCCATAGCTTAAAAAGTCTAAGGTCTTTCGGTTAGGGCTACGAGGCCCGTTTCGGTGGTCGGTAACGGCTACGTTATTAAATTGAAAGACGATTAACGTCACCTTTTATGGACGATACGGGCTTCGTCACCGTCACCCTTTTTATGGCCGCAACATTCACACCGAAAGAATTTCCATCTCCGTATGAACCATCTCTCCAAGGCTCATCTTTTCGATGAAATCGACCACCTTGTCCAGGCTGGAGTTGATATGTCTCCGGTCATTTCCCACCGTGCAGATCCCGATCTGCGCCCTTTGCCAGAGATCCTGATCCCCGACCTCCGAAATGGACACATTGAACCGATGTCTGACTCTGTCGATCATCTTTCGGAGAACATGACGCTTTCCCTTGAGCGAATGATTCTCCGGAATCCGAAAATCAAGCCGGCAAATTCCAACGACCATCCCTTTTCCCTCCCGTTTCAACCCATTGGGACTCAAGACAAGTGAGACTGAATTTCCTCCATCTCATAGGATTCAATGATATCCCCGGGTTTGATGTCGTTAAAATTCTCCATCCAGATGCCGCATTCAAGACCCTGGGGGCACTCCTTCATATCATCCTTAAATCGTTTGAGTGAGGAAATCCGTCCGTCGTAAATGACGACGTTATCCCTCAGAAGTCGGGCGTGAGAACCTCTGACCACTTTCCCATCCGTGATCAAACTCCCTGCAACGGTCCCCATTTTGCGGACATTGAAGAGCTGGAGCACCTGGGCTCTCCCCAGAATGTGCTCCTTATAAGTCGGCTCGAGCAGACCCTCCAGGGCTTTCCTGATATCGGTGATGGCATCGTAGATGACCGAATAGGACCGGAGATCCACACTTTCTTGTTCGGCGAGAGATTGGGCCTTGGCCCCTGGTCTCACATTGAACCCGATGATGATCGCATTGGAAGCCGAAGCTAGATTCACATCGGTTTCCGTGATACCGCCGACCCCGTCATGGATGATGTTCACCTTCACTTCGTCGTTTGAGAGCTTCTTCAACGCCTCTTTCATGGCCTCGATCGATCCCTGGACGTCCGCCTTGATGATGACATTGAGCTCTTTGATCTCACCCTTCTTGATCTTTTCATAGAGCTCTTCAAGAGAGACCTTGCTCAGCTTGGAGAGCTCCTTTGCGCGAATCTTCTCCTGTCGATAGAGGCTGATCTGCTTGGCCGTTCTCTCCTCCGTGACTACGATGAAAGCCTCTCCGGCATCGGGAACATCTGTGAAACCCAGCACTTCAACCGGGGTGGAGGGTCCAGCCTTTTCGATCTTCTGCCCTTTATCGGTGAGCATGGCTCTTACCCTTCCATAATGAGAGCCTGCGATGAAGACATCACCCGCCTTCAAGGTCCCCTCTTGAACCAGAACGGTCGCCACGGGCCCCCTGCCCTTGTCGAGTTTGGCTTCAATGACAATCCCCCGTGCGGGCTTATCGGAATTGGCCTTCAACTCCAGAATCTCCGCCTGAAGCAGGATCAGTTCGAGCAATTCTTTGATTCCAATCTTCTGTTTGGCGGATATTTCAGCATAAAGCGTGCTGCCTCCCCATTGTTCAGGGGCCAATCCATGTTCTGACATCTCTTTTCTCACCTTTTCGGGATTGGCATTCTGTTTATCAATCTTGTTGATGGCGACGAGGATGGGAACATTAGCCGCTCTGGCATGGTCGATTGCCTCTTTGGTCTGTGGCATGACCCCGTCGTCCGCAGCGACCACCAGGACAACCACGTCGGTCACCTGGGCTCCTCTGGCCCTCATCGCAGTAAATGCCTCATGACCGGGTGTATCGATAAAAACGACATGCCCGTTTTCCAGCTGGACATCGTAGGCGCCGATATGTTGGGTAATTCCACCGGCCTCCCCTTCCACCACATTCGTCTTACGGATGGCGTCCAGAAGCATGGTTTTGCCATGATCGACATGGCCCATAATCGTGACCACGGGCGGTCTGGTTTTTAATTCTTCAGGTCGATCCTCCTTTCTTTCGAGAAACTCCTGACGTTCGATGGAAACGCGTTCCACTTCATATCCGAACTCACTCGCCGCCAGGGAAGCCACATCTGCATCAATCATCTGGTTGATCGTGACCATGACGCCGATATCCATCAATTTTTTTATCAAATTCGCTCCTTTTACGCCCATCCTTTTGGCAAGGTCGCCGACCGAGATAACCTCGGCAATCCGGATGATTCTTTTGATGGGTTTGGGGACGGTGATCTCCGTTTTCCTGGGTGACTTAAGGACGAGTTTCTTCTTAAAAGGCTTAAAAGTTCGAACCGGCAATTCTCCCTCTTTTTCGTGTTTCTTCTCTTCTATAAAATCTTCCTCTTGCACCATCCTTTCTTCGATCAGCCTTCGTTTCTTTACAATTCCCTTTTTCTTCGCCTGGAGGAGAAGCTCTTCTTTTGTTAGAAATTTTGTCTCCGGCTTTTTGACGAAACCTTCCTTCTGTTTTACCTCTTCCGCAGCCTTCCTTGGTCTCTGAACCCCCTCTTTGACCACGGCTCTGGGTGGGGCTGTTCCAGCACGCGGTTTGTGTGAAGCAATCTCTTTGGCTTTAGCTTCGGCATTTATCTCGATGATCTCTTTCGATTTCTTTTCTACCCTCGGAATTATTTTATAGGGTATCCTCTCCTTTTCTTCCTTTTTCTCCGCTTTCTTCGGGATTTTTACCTCCAATTTAGGAGGAGTCACTTTAGTTTTTATTTCTTCTTTTGGAACGACAACCTCGGGTGCCATAGACAAAGGGGGAGGGGGGGGAGGCGTTGGGATATCAAGACTTCTCGTCCTTCTTCGGATGACAGTGGGCTTGACCCGCTTCTCGACCACCTCTTTTTCAGCATCTTTTTCAATGATTTTCTCATCAGAAAGGGGGGTGGCTTTTTCGGAAACCTCGGGCTTTTTATCTTTTACCTTCAACCCCATCCGTTTCAATTTCTGAAGCAGCTTATCGTCCCCTACCCCAACTTCGCTTGCAAGGTCGAGGACTTTTACTTTCGCCATTCCGCTTCCTCCTTCAATTTAATCCTTCTGTCCGGTAATACATTTTTAAACCTCCCTGAAATCGGTCGATTTCAACGGACGGTTCTATCAGGCGCTTCTTCTTTGCCGCCTTTAAACAGGCGGCATCGGGGCAGAGATAAAGTCCCCTCCCGTCCTGATTCTTTCCAATGAAAGATAGGGCTTCGCCACCAGCCGTCCCGTTGAAGCGAATCATCTCCTCTTTCTTCCTTCTCTTTCTGCATCCCATACACATTCGAATCGGGACATGGCCCTTCCGGCTCATGGGCGATTGCCTTCAAAAAATTGTTTCGCTGAACGGATCAATTTGTCCGCTTTTTTCGCACCAATTCCCGGGAGGCCTGAAAGTTTTTCCACGTCTGATTTCAGAATGTCACGGATGTTATGAAATCCATGGCTTTTCAGGATTCCCGAAAGTTTCTCTCCGACCCCTTCTATCCTTTCGACAGGATCGAGGCCAGATTCTTCGACAGTCTGCGGGGATTCCAAGGCACCTTCTTCAACTCCCTTCGCCTGAGCCATCCGCAATGCGATTTGAACAATTTCGGCCGCCTTCCCCTTCTTGGTTCCTAAAACCTTGGCCAATTCTTCAGGATCAGCCTCCCCCAGCTCCTGGAGGGACCGAAACCCTTCGTTATAAAGAACACGGCTTCCCACATCCCCGATATTCGGGAGGCCCTTAAAGCTCTCCAGAATCTCGCCGGAAATCTTTTCCATCTTTGATTCACTCTTGATGTCGATTTTCCACCCTGTTAATTTAGAGGTCAAACGAACATTTTGTCCTTTCTTCCCTATCGAGAGGGAAAGCTGGTCATCCGCAACCACCACCTCCATATGACGGTTTTCCTCATCGATATAGACTCTTGAGACCTTGGCAGGGGCGAGTGCATTGCAAATATATTTGGCCTGATCCTGGGACCATGGGATGATATCGATCCGTTCCCCACGGAGTTCCTGAACCACATTTTGAACCCTTGAACCTTTCATGCCCACGCAGGCTCCGACAGGATCGACATCGCGGCTTGAACTGTAGACGGAGATCTTTGCCCTCTCTCCCGGCTCCCGAGCCGCGCTGATAATCTTGATGACCCCTTCGGAGATCTCCGGCACCTCCATTTCGAAAAGTTTAATGAGAAATCCTGGATGAGTTCTGGAGAGAAAGACTTGGGGCCCCTTAGCATTCTTCTGGACATCAAGGATATAGGCCCTGATCCGTTCTCCCTGCCGGTAGACTTCGCCGGGAATCTGCTCTTTAGATAAAAGGACGGCTTCCGCTCTCCCGATATTGACGTAGAGATTCCCTTTCTCCATCCTCTGGACCGTTCCGCTAATGAGATCTCCTTTGCGGTCTTTAAACTCATTATAGACATTATCCCTTTCAGCATCGCGAACCTTCTGGATGATCACCTGTTTTGCCGTCTGGGCGCCGATTCGGCCAAAATCGGTATTGAGTTTGACGCCCAAGCTGTCCCCAGCCTGCACCTCACTGTCCAGTTCCTTTGCCTCTTCAAGTGAGATTTCCGTCGAGGGATCGACCACCTCTTCGACGACCTGTTTAAATTGAAATAACTCCACCTCGCCAATTTCTTGATTATACTGAACTTCGATCTCCCCTTGGTGACCGTATTTTTTTCTGGAGGCGGTTAGAACAGCTTGTTCCAGCGCCTCGATGATCACCTTCCGGTCGATCCCTTTGTCCTTTCCCACCTGGTCAATCACAAAATTTAGATTGGTTGGCATGGTTGATTTCTCCTCCTTAAAACTCCAATTCTAACCGGGCCTTTGCGATGCTTTGAAAAGGAATATGAAATACCTTTCCATCCATTTCGATCTCAATCCCTTCAGTGACGACCCTTAAAAGTCTTCCCTTAAACTGGCGTTGGTTCCCGATGGGTTCGGTGGTCTTGACCTTAACCAGGCGATTCTGATATTTTACAAAATCTCTTTCGGTCTTGAGGGGTCGCGTCAAACCGGGAGAAGAGACCTCAAAGTGATAAGGAGTCTCAATGGGGTTTTCCACATCTAATGTTCTTCCCACTCTCTGATTGATTCGGGTGCAATCGTCGAGCGTCACCCCGCCCTTTTTATCGATATAAAGGCGCAAGACCCATCCTCTTGCCTCCCTCCGGTATTCCAGATCCACACATTCCATCCCTTCATCTAAAAGGATAGAGTCGATAATTTTCATCACCTGATTGTTAATCTCCCCTGACATCTTATTTTCCCTTTTAAAAGAGGCGTTCTAAAAAAAAAGCGGGCAAAAAGCCCGCTTTTTCAGCAGACCCGAATCTGTAAAATAAATATACTACAATTTTATCTTAAATGCAAGAGAATAATTTTGATGAATCATGTTGATGGGCAAAGCCTTTTTCTGGTCCCAACGCGGAAAAATCAAGCTTCCCCATTAAGAGAGGGAGGTTGCTCCATCCCTGAACTCCGAAGCGTCTCTACTTCTCTGCTCAATCTCTCAATCATTTTTTCATTTTGGCGAAGGAATTTTTTAAGTTGAAACCTCTGGTAAAGGTCTCCGATTCCTCCGATCAACACCCCCAGGAAGACGGAACAGAGGATGATTAAAAAGAGGGGGAGTTTGGGGACCTCCCAAAACCGGTCTTGGATGGGATAAAGGCCGAATCGGAGGGCCACCTCTTCCCTGTTTTGAATGGAGAAGAGGATGACAAGGATGAAGATGATCATGATCAGAAGCGTTTTTACCCATTTCACTTTTTTCCCCCTCCTTTTTGCCTCGTTCTTTTTTTCAGATGATCGATAAAAGCAGAATGAAGTTTCTGGTAAGTGTTTGAAAGATACTCCGGAACAACTTTCGTCTCTCCTAGGATCGGCATAAAATTGGTGTCCCCTGCCCATCGTGGAACGACATGAAAATGGATGTGACCCTCACCGGCTCCCCCGACCTTTCCCATATTGACACCCATATTGAACCCTTGTGGGGAGAGAGAAATCTTTAATACTCTGATAGAAACCCTTAACAGTTCAAAGAGTTCTTTCGATTCGAGAGGGTTTAAGGATTCCAGGTCGATGCAGTGCCGATGGGGAACGATCATCAGATGGCCATTATTGTAAGGATATCTGTTCATCATCACAAAGGTATGCTTCCCTCGATACAGAATGAGATTTTCTTTGTCTCTTTCGCGCCTCGGTTTAAGGCAGAAGATGCACCCCTTTTGGTTTCGCTTCAAAATGTAATTCATTCTCCAAGGAGCCCAGAGATGTTTCATGGCCTCTCCTTCCGGTGTGTTGTCAAATCCTTTTTTGAGATTTCTGAAAAAGTCCCGAAATCTCTGATTGTACCGATTGGAGACCGATTACACAGATAAGAAATAGATTGAGAAATCATGGGAAGCCACGTAATCATCTTTCGAAATCTGTGCAATCGAGAGAGCATGTATTAGTTTTTCAGAGATCTCTTTTTTCCCATTTTTTTCCGTAAAACCGGCGGCCAGGATAGACGGGTTGGTTACTGGGAATCGCATCCATGAAAGTTTATAGTGACCATTTCTGATTAAGGTAGAGATAGTTCTTCCAGGAAGAAGGAGTTTCGGCGATCCCGAGACTCTTGGTCAATAGAGGAATCCAGATGGGGGCCTTAGGCTTTTTGATCAAGGGCATGCCTGCCTCTTCCGGCGTTCTCCCTCCCTTTCTGAGGTTGCAAGCAGTGCAACAGGTTACCACATTTGTCCATTCCGTCTGCCCGCCTTTGGAGCGGGGGACGACATGATCATAGGTCAACTCTTTATGCTCGAAAGGGGTTCCGCAATATTGACACACCCCTCTGTCCCGAACATACAAATTTTGCCTGGAAAATTTAAAGATGGGTGTTTTTCTCCTGATAAACCGGTTTAAACGAATGACAGCCGGGAGATGGATGGAGACGCTGATTCCCCTGATAGCCCGTTCATATTCTTCGATCACTTCCACCTTACCGAGCATGACCATAATGATTGCCTTTTTCCAGGTCACCACTCTCAAAGGTTCAAAAGTCGAGTTGAGCAGTAATGTCCACTCCATCACTTATGCAAATAGTCTGTGATTCTTGTTGAATTCTAAGGTTAAATAACGATTTTTTTACCGGTTGTCAAGCACTTTTTTCAGGTCTTTCCCGATTTTGTTGCCAAAGTAAGGGGGATTTGTATTCTTGGTGTGATAGCGTTTCCTTCAAAAAGAGGAGGAATACGCTATGGCAGAATCCCCTTTGATTCAAATCGTCGAACATAGACTCACTCGGCATATCATCTGTTCTCATCGCAGGGAAAAGCAGTTTTTCGTTAAACAAAAAGAACACTGGCGCACTGCCAACCCCCCTCATCTCCGGCATCCCGTTTCACTGAAGGTTCGGATGATCTATGCCAAATGTCGAAACCCAAGTTGCCTTCATAAAAGTTTTGCTCTTCCTATTCCAGGGATTGAACAATACCAACGGGCCACCCAACCCCTTATCTCAGAGGCCATAGCGGGCGTCGTCCAGGATAACAGCACCCTGAATCGAATAGCCCAAAGGCTACCTCGAAGTTTTAACACCCATGGATCGAAATCGACCCTGGATCGATGGAAACAACGTCTGGCCTCTCAATATGACTTCCCAGAGATACTAAGAGAACTCCGATTCTCTGGCGCCCTCTCCATTGATGAATATATGCCAAGACGAGGAGGTCGATACGAACATCTTGAAATGATTGACAAAGACATTAACTTCTGATATGATTTTTGATAGAACTTAAAAGGAGGGGTGTATGAAGAGATATAAAAAAGCATTTTTAATGTTCTTGGTTTCCGCAATGATTACCGGGAGTATTCATTCGAATGCATTGGCCTGGGAAAATTGGAACCCCAACGACCCCATCACGGACGAGTGGAAGATAATCGACATTCTGATCGCAAGGCCACTCGGAATTGTTGCAGGTATTCTCGGGACCGGCATATTCATTCTTTCGCTTCCTTATACTCTTCCTACAAGAGGGGTGGATGAAGCGGCTAATACCTTTATTAAAAGGCCATTTCAATTCTCCTTTACTCGCAAATGCCCTGACGAAGATATGTAGGGTTTAAACGTTTACCCCGTTAGAAATAATGGACCGTTGGGATTCTATCGGGGTTTACCAGATCTCCCGGGCCTTAACCTCATCCTTAAGTTTTCGGTGGCAAAAAGGACAGGGTTTGCCTTCCTTTACGAGCATCTCCTTCATCATCTCGACCAGTTCCTCATCCTCTAATATCTGTTTGACGATATGAGGGTGCGGCTTCCTGTCAAATTTGCGGTAGGGAAAGCTACTTTTTCCACTCATCGTTCTACTCCTTTGTAAAAAATTATAATCCCTCTTTTTGCTTTTGACAAGAAGATTCAGACAAGTAAGAAAAATAGGGGTTATTTCGTAAGGGATAGCAGGAAGTCTTTCAGCCGCCGCAGATTTTCGGGAGAGATATCAATCAACTTCAAACCCGTCCGATAATCTCCCCAGTTCATCTCGAGGTGAATATCAATCCAGATGACTTCTCCTGTCATCTCGATGATATTCATTTGTGAACCGGAGTGGAAAAAGAGCTTCAAGCCGAGGTGTTGACCAACCTTCATCTTCTCTGGGAGGTAAACCAGTAATCCCCCTTCACTCGCATTGAGTGTCCAGCCGATATCGTTGACGGGGCAGCTGATTGCATGATACTCTATCGGCAGGTCGATTGAAAATCGCGGATATTTTCTTCTTTCAATGTTGGCAATCCCGATACGAGGTTTTCCCTCCTTTTTTTCTGTCATCCTTCCCCCTACTCTTATCGAGAATTTTGTTGGACCTCCTCCAAATGGAATTGGCCGCTCAAAAGCTGTTTCAATTTCCAATACTCGTTATCGAGAATTTGCAGGAATCTTAAACCATATTGGTATGCCTCCCAATCCTCTTCCCAATGGAGATCCTTCCAGATGATCTCGGCCAGAACTTCGAAATCGGTCCTTTCGAAGCCTTTGGGGAATAAAACCGCTATATTTAAGGGAACTTCTAATAAATTCCCAATTTGTGACTCCCGTGTAGACGGGAGTCCGGTAATGTTAAAAACTTATGGATTGCTGCTTTCTCAGGAAAGAGGTAGCCTTAATTTTGTCCCAATGGGGAGGCTTTTTACGGATTGGACAAGGAGACCCCAATTCGCTCGCATTGACTACTAATCCCCCGTGAGCATAAGGCACATCCATTGTTTACGGTATTCAAGGGTAAGTCAAGTTAATAGCAATGGCACAGCGATCAGCAATCTTTCTCATCAGGGACAAGGGGATATAATTTTCGGAGACTTCCCCGCAGAAACAGGTCTTTTCTGCCTCAGTGTTTCCTCCGATTCGATGGAGGATGACCCGATACTTTTCATTTTCCATACGAAATTGAACTGTCATGCCTTTTTTGTCAGCATTCAGTTTAATGTTAGAAACGGTTTCGGATTCTTTTAAAAAGGGAGAAGCAATCCCCCCCACCCCTGCCATCCCCAAGAACAATCCTATTCTTAATAATTTTTTAAAAAAGTTCAAGAGATTTTTTCTGTTTCTAAAAAAGGGAAGCTGAAACAATACGGGAAGGCAAGTAGGATGGGCTGAGACTGTTGATAATCCAGGGATCATCTTCTCATTTTCCAATCTCCTTTAACAAATCGATCAATCTAGTGGATTCCTTCTCATCAATATGGAGGAATTGCAGCCCGTACCGATACTCTCCATAGCTCTCTTGGGCCGCCAGGTCAGACCAAACTATTTTGGCAACTGCTTTGATCGTATTAAATTCCAATCCCTGAACATAAAGAATTTCGATTTTTAATACAGCTCCGATCTCCATCCGTTGAGGCAGGTAGACCAGTAATCCTCCTTCGCTCACATTGGCTACCATTCCGCCATAAGTCCCTTTATCTTCAATCCGGGCGTAGTCGAGGGGAAATTCGGCGGTATGTCTTGGATACCTTCTCTTTTCGACGGCAAGAACGCCCATCTTCCTCTCTGTAGTAGCTTGGTTATTCATATCCAATTTCATTATAAATTATAAGTAATATATGCATTTTTGATGCCATTCCCTTAATATTAATGATTTGGAGTTGAGGTGGCTAATTTCCTACCACGTGAATGTTCATTTTTTGTTAAAATTAATTAAATCATCAATAAGCAAAAATGATACCTATTCCGAAATATTTGAATGATTCCTCTTGAATAATTATAAAGTATAGATTGTTGAAATGAATATAACTTTAAAAATAAAGGGTTAACGACTTTTTGATGGTTGGATACATTTTTTAGTTTCTATGAAATTTTTTCATTATTTGATCCATTCCCGATTTGCTTTATAGATCTCTGATTCTTCGGGTATCTTCTTTTCAAGCATTGCCTTGGCTTCTTCAATTTGGCTTTTATATTGATCTATCTCTTGCTTGACCTGATCTCTTTCTCTCCTGAGTTGGTTTCTCTCTGCGGAACTTTTCGAATCATTAAACTTTTCTGTCAATTCATTATATTTTATTCTTGTGTCATCCATTTTCTCCTGGGCCATCCTCAATTTACTTTTCCACTCCGCAACCCTGTTCTTCCAGTATTCCTCGCCCCTGCCTAACTGGTCTTTATAGGCATCTTCCTTTCTTTTTGAAGATGGAACCCCTTCAATTTTTGTTTCGCTTTTTTCTTTGGGCATTCCAATTTTATCAGTTTTAGGTCTATATCTATCAGGGATTTTTGTCACATCATCAGTAAAATGGACTACACCTTTATCGTCCACCCATTTATAAACCTGTGCGAATCCTGGAGTTGAAATAAAAATGAAAATGATAATAAAGAGAATAATCTTCATAATATAATTATGCTCGCAAATCTTGTGCCAAAAGTAATTTGCAACTTGATATTTTTTTATCTGTTATATTAAATATGGTCAGTGCATCAAACCATATTCTCTCTTTTTTCACCCCAATTGATGTACTGGTTGGGATCAGTTAAAGCCCTCCTCTAACTGATCCCTTTTCTTTTTCCCATAATATTATCGGGTTAAATTCATTTTCCACATTTTTTGTTTATACCCTGTTGATAACTTAAAACTTCGAAGTTCAAAACTCAGAATCCGTCAATTTCTTAAGCGACTTGCCTAACTTTTAATCAATCAAAAACTGAATAAGATCATCCTCATAGGATATATTTGGGATGTTGATCGCTTCTTGATTCAATCTCAATTCTAAATATTGAAATTAATTTACAGGATAAAATAAGTTAGAGTTAAGATTTTATTAAAGAGAGTTTCTGACTCAGCGCCTTCTGCTCATCGGATTAAAATATTCACGGATGCTCCCTAAAACAATATGGGGAATATCTTCCTTCTTTTTTACCTTAAAGATATTAATATTTTTTCTTTTCTCCACCGCCTTTTCAAAACGTGAGGCGTAAGGATTTTCTCCGATATGGACGGCGGTAATCCTATTCTGGATCTTTCCGAAGAATCCGATCAGGGTCTCCAGGTTGGTAATCTTCATGTCCGTGATGATGAAGAGATCCATCTCTTTTTTTCCCTTAATCATGGGCATGATATCTTCGAGATCCAATGCTGTTCCGCCTCCGAAATATTTACAGAGCACGCGGTAGACCTCTTCCCGGTTGGCGGTAAAATCAAGAACATCTCGCCCTCCCATCGGGGCATCGCTGAAATTATAGACAGCCACCTTTGAATCGTTCCTCAGATAGGCATTGGTTACACAGGCGGCTCCCAAAACCGCATAGGAAAGGTTTTTCCGCGGATTGATCATGCTTCCCGACGAATCGATGATGATCAGACAGTCCGGTGCTCCTTCGATTTTTCCCCGGCCTTTTCCCTCTTTCTTCTTCCAGATCTGTGTGATCCCCGGCATGATTTTTCCAAAACTGGTCCAGATGTCGATATCCTGGAAGGGCGATCCGACTTCCCACGGGGAATGGGAATGGGGATGGAGGGTTCCTGCCTCTTCGAGTGGGATTTTCTTCAGAGGGATGGAATAATTTTCGGCCAGCTTCATATAGAAGAGGACATCCGCGTCGATTGGAGCCCCCCTTCCCCTTCCCATTCCTCCTTCAATTCCATAACCCATTTCCTTAAGCTCCGCCGAGAAGTCTTCTACCACATCTTTAAATTCTGAAAGGCCCATCGTCTTTTGCGCATAATCCCTCAATCCCTGATCGATCTCTTCATACGAGTAGTGATTCAGATCATGTTTTCCCTGAGGGTTGGACTCTCCTTTCCCTCCCCTGGCCTCCTTTTCCTTCTGCTCCAGAATGAGAAGGGGTTTGAGGGAGCGGGCAAACTTCCGGATGCTCTCAGGCCATCTGGAGCGATCCAGGTAGGGAATCCTCGAAAGCCTTCGGACAACCTCATCATTGCCTTTTTTAGAAGGAGAAATGCCCAGATCGATTCCCCAGATTCTCTGGTAAAGAGAGGCAATCACTTCCTCAATGGCTCCCTTTTTCAGGTTTCGATGCAATTCCGGAATCTCTGTAGCCCTCCTTTTAACGCAGTGGGTATCGGCAATGACATCGATAAAGTAATTGGCTGCCTGTTTTGCCGATTCCTTATCGCCCATCACCTTTTTAGCTTCCGCATAGAGCGTGAGGTGGGTCTGAAAATCCCATGGGCAGAAGGTGTAATGAGTAATCCCGTGATCGAGAAGAGCCTCAATCAGATTCTCCTCCGTCATCTTACCGTTCAGGGTGGAAAGGAAGGCCGGGTTGATGGTCATCTGTTTATCTTTCATCTCCAATCCAACCCCGCGAAACGCGGGGTCATTCTTTTCAATCCCTTCGTCCAAAGGATCGTGCACCTTTCCGATCTTTGGAATGGGTATCTCAGGGTAGAGATGTTTCCTCTTGAGCCGGGGCCAGATCTCTTCGATGAGGGCTTGGAGGGCTTGCAGTCTTTTTTCTTCCATCGATCACCTAATAATAGGGGTTGGGATAGCGGACCTTTCCGGGGTAGACCAGCTTATCCCTCTCGTAGACCTTTCCTTCAACAATATTTCCAAGCCCTCTCACCCTTCCTCCCACATAGATTTCGCCGCCCATCATCCACTCTCCGGTATGGAGGCCGATATTCTTTTTAACCAGTATCTTCCCTGACCTCATCCCTGCTCCAGTCCAGTTCTTTGCGTTTCCCTCTACTTCCAGCTCTCCGCCTTCGAGGCCAATGCCCGTGAAATCACCCGTATCCCCCTCCACCATCAGCCGTTTCCCCTTGGGCAGCCGAAATCCGATGAGATTGATCTCCGTCTTCAGCTCCGAAAGCTTCAGAACGATCTCCTCCTCTTTCGCATAATTACACAATGCGGAGATGTAGATTCCCGCCGGTCCTGGAATGAGATAGGGAATCTTGTGGGGACTCTCCAGGGCAAAGCAGAAATCCTCGATATCCTCTGCCGAATAGTCGATCTCCTTAATATATTTCTCCGCCACCTCGTAGGCCTTGATGATGGTATTATACTGCACCATCCAGACCAGTTCCTTTGCTTCTTCTTCGAGAAGCCTCTCATACCCCAGACGAATCTGGTCCATGACCACTTCGGTGGATTGGACGATCTGGTCCAGAGGGATCTCCATTTTGTGAAATTGGAAGGTCTTAAATTCCTCGAAGGGGTTAAGGATGTTGTAAACCTTTTGCTGAAGAGGATTGGGGGCGTTCTTCTTTGAACAAGCATTCTTCATTAATGATTTCTTCTATGGCGGATATCTTTCTTTATTTCGGTATAAATCGGATGATCTCCTTCCAGTGGCTCCAGGGATTCGCCCTGAAAAATCTTCGATCCCACCGCAAGCGCATCCTTGAGATGATCGCTTTGCTCCCGGTATCTCTGTGAAACGGTCTTCACCGCTTCCTTTGCAAGGAAGATCTGAAAAGGATCATCCCGCTTGGCTCTTTCTTTTTGAGAGAGGACCTCGTCCTTCCACTGGACCCGGTGTGAAAGGGTAAAGGGCATGACCGCCTTCACATGTTCAATATCGATTTCGGAGTCCCCCAACAACCATGCCAGTCCCTGGGAGAATAGTTTGATGGAGGTCGGGAGACGATTCGAGGCGCAATTTTTTATCTGACGGCAGAGATATCCTGTGTAATGGCAGCCCTCCTCACAATTTTCTACAACCCTTTTCTGTCCGTAACGGTCGCAGAAGGAGAGTTCCGCCAGCAGCATCCGCGCAAAGGCGCTGGCATCGGTGTCCAGATCGAGGCTTTCCATTTCGGTTCGAATCCGATCTCGGTCTTCCCTCTTAAGAGGTTTCACTCCAAGTGTTTCCTGGACATATTCGCCGAAGGCATTGCAGATCTCCTCCATCTTCGGGATCTTCTTCTGATGGGCGATCTTCGATTTCAGGACCCGATAGAGGTCCTTCTCATATTTGGGATGCCTCAGGATGTGATCCTTTCCATGGGATTTCCCGATGAGAAAGGAGAGATTGGCCCCCGGATATCTCGACTCCACAATGACATCGAACCGGTCGACCAGGGGGGCGATGAGCGTGTTGGTCCCTCCGTCCTGGTAATTGGCGGTGGCAAAGAGGCAATATTCATCATTGATGATCATCTCGTTCAGGTATTCCCAGTTCCCTCTGTCCACGCCGTCGAGAATCATGCTCTGTTTCGTCTCGGGGAGGCGGTTGATCTCATCCACGATCTTGACCGGCATCTGGGAGAAATTGGTCCATACCACATCCTCCTCCCCCCGGTTCAGTTTTCCAAGATCGGGTCTGCCGATGATCTTCTCCTCGGTCTGTTCTGGATGACCTGAAACTTCACTCCCCCAGATCACGCCTAACGGGAATTGATACGCCAAGGAACAGATAAATTCGGCGGAAGTCGTCTTCCCTAATCCCGGTTCTCCGATGATCAGTTCTTTCCCTTTGGTCAGGCCGGTCAACAGGCTTAAGAGGATGGCCGAATTATAGGGTTCTCCTTTGATTTCGATATCGGGTCGATTGAAGTAGAGATGGTCGCTGATAAATTGGTAGATCGCCATCACCTGTTTCTGATATCCGTTCTTTTCCACAACTAACACCTTTCTGTCATTCATTTTCAAATTATAAACTAATCATAACACGGTCAATATTTCAAAGACAAATAGGCTCTCTTAAATATTCGTTTCAAAAATTTCCATCTGTCCTTCCGAAGCAAGGGCCTGGCGTGCGGCCTGGCCGAGCTGGCGGTCAAAACGATGACCAAACGCATAGACGCGGCAGATGGCCACCTTGGCCGGTATATACTGGAACAACCTACGGAGGGGTCCCCTTGAAATCCTTTGGGTTCCAGGGTCGTAGATCAGCAGGGTCGCCCCCTCTGTCTCATGCCAGGGGTTGAGGGGCCTGGGGTCGTGATGGGCCATGTCAACATGGAATTCGACCTTTTTCAACTGTCTGGGTAAAAACTTTTCCATTCTCTGTTTGACCTCTTCCGGAGTCAGGAAGATGGGTCGTCCAACCTCCATCTCCTTAAGGGTCAATCTTTCCTCAAAGACACTGCTCCATTTCAACTTCCTCGAAAGAACTTCGCCCCATTTTTCACCCAGACGCTTCTCCTTCGCCGATCGGGATTTCTTCCATTCCATCACTTTCTCCATCAGAAACCAGTCGGTTAAGGCAAGGTATTGTTCGATCTCCTTGAGCGGATGATAGGGGCAGAGGATCTCCATGGTCTCCTTAAAGATATCCTGGAGTTGCAGGTCGATCGAACGTGTCGTCCGGTGATAGTAAACATTGGAATAAAGGTAGAGCCGCGCATTGAGGAACATGGCCAGGGCATCCATTCCCCTTTTATCCAGAACCAATCCCTCTCTCCGGAAGGAGGTGTAATAGAGGAGACGCCTCCAGTCGATTGGGCCGATGGAGACGCCGGTCATATAAGCATCTCGAAGGACATAGTCGATATTGTCAAAGGTAAAGATTCCCCGGAAGAGCTGCCGGAGGAAGACGAGCCACTCCGGATGTCTTCGCCTCTCCCTTTTTAGCGGTCTTTTGATGAGAAAGGCCACCTGTTCCGGATCGAGCGCCTCCGATCTTCTGAAAGGGCCTCCAACGCTTCTCCGGATTCCCTTCAGGATGGAAAAAACTTTTTCACGGATGATGTGCTGTCCGATTTCCTCATGATTGGTCTTAAAGCGTGAAAGATATTGTTCATCGAAGAAATGGCAGAAAGGACCGTGGCCGATGTCATGAAGCAGCCCGGCCATCCGCAGAAGCTCTTCGATATAGGAGAAGGATGGAAGGTCCGATTTAAAGAGATCAAAGAGGGAAGGATAGATTTGCTCCGAAAAGACCCCTGCTACATGCATCGTTCCGAGGGAATGCTGGAAGCGGGTATGCTCTGCAGAAGGAAAGACCCAGCGGGCGCTCTGGAGTTGAAAGATGCGGCGGAGTCGCTGAACATAAGGAGAATCGATCACATCCCTTTCCGTCTTCTCCCCTGGGATGCGGTCGGTCATCACCATATAGTGATAGATGGGATCGGCAATTAGGCCGGTCCCCTGATTTTCGACCGCTCTTTTCTTTTCTGTGATCCCTGTCTTCATTTCTCTTCTCGAGAGGAACGGGGCTGCTTCTCTTTTGGATTGACAAATTTTACCTTTCCTCCAGCCACTTCCCTCAGGGCGTTCACAACGGCCCGGTTATCCGTCTCCACCAGGGGTTTTGCCCCTTTCATCAACATCTTCGCCCTTTTCGCAGCCAGGATGACCAGTTCAAACCGGCTTTCCACATTTTTTAAACAGTCCTCCACTGTAACTCTTGCCATGATTTTCCTCCTTTTTGCATCTCTCTGAAAGAATGATCGCCTTCAATTTTTCAGCGGCTTCTTCAATCCTCTCATTGATGACAATATGATCGTACCAGTGTGCTTCCTCAATGTCACTTTTCGCATGAGCGAGGCGGAACTGAATTCTTTCAAGCGAATCGAGGCCTCTGCCCATCAATCGTTCCTTAAGGGCGTCTATGGAAGGCGGGAGAAGGAAGATCAATATGGCATGGTCAAGTTTCTCCTTCGCCTTCTTTGCTCCCTGAGTATCGATATCGAGAATCAGATCCACCCCTTCTGTTTCCAGGGCCTTAAGATCGACCCGGGCCGTTCCGTAATAGTGTCCCAGTACCTCCGCCCACTCCCAAAATTGGTCCTTCTCTATCATCTCCATAAAAACATCAGGGGGAATAAAGTGGTAATCGACTCCTTCCTGCTCATTGGCCCTGGGAGGCCTTGTGGTGTAAGAGACAGAGAAGCGAAGGCATGGCAATTCCTCCATCACCCTTCTCACCAGCGTGGTCTTCCCTGTGCCCGATGGAGCAGAGATAATGAAGATTAAACCCCTTCCTTTTTTATTCTCCCGGCTTTGAATTTCCATTCCCATTCGGAATATCCAATTCTATACAGGTCAGGGTTACGGTTACGAAGCCCGTTTCGGTTATCGGTTAAGGTAACGTGCAAAGAATTAAGAGACGATAAACGTAGCCTTTTGTTAACGATACGGGCGTCCTTGCCGTTAACGTTGAACGTTTCTAAATAGCTACTCAATATTCTGTGCCTGTTCACGGATCTTTTCCAATTCGCTCTTGATCTCCACCACCTTCTGGGAAATCTCCGCGTCATTGGCCTTTGCGCTCACCGTATTGACCTCGCGATGGATTTCCTGAAGCAAAAAATCCATCTT
>Ga0194127_10000879_pt1 | contig 46723 bp, 28 predicted proteins | sample TA2KigC100mmetaG_FD_148624 | JGI IMG/M metagenome (GOLD analysis project Ga0194127, IMG submission 148624) | Freshwater microbial communities from Lake Tanganyika, Tanzania - TA2015036 Kigoma Deep Cast 100m | ecosystem: Environmental > Aquatic > Freshwater > Lake | place: Tanzania: Lake...
CAGCGTGAGTTCCTCGTTCCGCCGAACCAGTTCGTGCCGCCGGGCTTCATTCAGAGCGAGCGCACGCGCTTCGACCTCGGCCAGCGCACCTGGGCCGCCTTTGCCGGTTGGGACCAGCCCCTGACCGCCGCCACCCTGCTGCGCCTCGGCGCCCGCCTTGAGGATGACGCCACCTCAATCGACCGCACCAAGGTCAGCTCGAACAATTTCCGCTTCCCCACCGCGCCGGAGCCGCGCCTCGCGCGCGACCAGAGCAAGACCCTCGTCTCGGCCAGCGCGGGCCTGCAGCACCGGATCTCCCCCCCCCTGAACCTCGTGGCCCGCACCGCAGTAGCCCACAAGCCGCCGGGCTATAGCGGGTTCACCGCGAACCCGGCGCTGGCCCGCTTCGGCGAGGAGCGCCAGTGGGCCCACGAGGCCGGGCTGACCTTCGGTGACCAGCGCAGCCGCTTCGGCGGCAGCGTCCTCGCCTTTTGGTCGGTGCTCCGCGACTACCAGTTCGAGCGCACCGTCCCGAACTCGACCGACTACGTGGTCGTGAACGCCCCCGAGGTGCTCTCCCGCGGCTTCGAGGCCAAGGCGATGTGGAGCCCGGTGGAACGCGTCTGGTGGGACCTGCAGCTCGGTTACGCGATGACCACCTTCGAGGACCACCGCGACGCCAGCGGTGCCAAGGTCTGGGACAAGCAGGTGCCGTTCGTGCCCCGCTACACCCTGCGCACCAGTCTGACCCTCGACCTCGGCCGCGGCTGGTCGGTCAGCGGCAGCTACCAGGCGACGGGCCGGACCTCCTACGACGAGCGTAACACCGCGACCTTCCAGCAGAAGGCCTACGGGCTGGTGAACGCGCAGGTCCGCTACCGGGTGCAGGGTTGGACCGTGGCCGTCTACGGCCACAACCTCACCAACCGCCGGTACGACCAATTCATCAACCCGGAGATCTTCGCCGGCAGCCCCGGCGCGCCCCGCCGCTACGGCGTGCAGCTGACCTGCGAGTACTAAGCCGAAGCAATTCCAGCCGGCGTCGGCACAGGCTCGACGCCGGCGGTTCCGGGCCTTTGGGTGCGGGCGCCGCTCCGGCCACCCCCCGATGCCCCCGACTCGATTCACCCCAAGGCTGCTTTTGCTCTTGGTGCCGGCGTTCGCCGCGCCGGTCGAGGACCCCGCCACGCGCGGGGCGCTGCCGGAGTTCGTCGTAATCCCGGCCGCGCGGACCGTGGACCTCACGCCCGCCGCACCGGTTGATCCGGCGCCGTTCGGCCGCTGGGATCGTTCCCAAGGAGACGCCGGTTCGCGGCGTTACTCGTCGCTGCGCCAGATCAACCGCGCCAATGTCCGCCAGCTGGAGGTGGCCTGGACCTACCGCTCGGGTGACGGCCGTGCAAATGTGCAGGCGACCCCGGTCATCGTCGATGGGGTGCTCTACGCGCCCACGCCGGGGCGCGCGATCGTGGCGGTGGACGCGGCCACTGGCGTGGAACGCTGGCGCCGCACCTTCCCGGAGAACCAAGGCAAGCGGCTCCAGGACCTGCCCGCGCGCCGCGGCCTCGTGTACTGGCCGGGCGACGGGACCCATCCGGCCCGGTTATTGGCGGGCGTTGGGGACTGGTACTACGCGCTCGATCCGCGCACCGGGGAGCCCGTGGCGAGCTTCGGCGAGGGCGGGCGCACCGCCATCCCCACCGGCTCGACGGCGGCGGGGGTGGTTTACCGGCACGTGTTCGTGACCTGCGGAGTCCTCGGGGACGCCTTTGGTTACGATGTCCGGGACGGCCGGCTACTGTGGCGCTTCCGCTCCATTCCGACCGCGGGGGAATTTGGCGCGGAGACGTGGGATGGTCCGCAGCAGGGCGCGAACGGCTGGAGCGGCCTCTCCCTCGACGAGGGGCGCGGCCTCGCGTTCGTGGCCTTCGGCGCGCCGCGACCGGATATGGTCGGCGTGGGCCGCTGGGGCGATAACCTGTTCAGCAACTGCGTGGTGGCGCTCGATGTCCTCACCGGGGAACGGCGCTGGCACTTCCAGGACGTGCGACACGACATTTGGGACCTGGACGTCTGCGCGCCGCCAAACCTCGTGACCGTGAATCGCGACGGCCGCCCCGTGGACGCGGTGGTGGGCTTGGCCAAGTCGGGGCACGTCACGCTGCTGGACCGGTTGAGCGGTCAGCCGTTGTTCCCGTGGCGGTTGCGACGGGCGCCGGTGTCGGTGCTGCCGGGCGAGCGAACGTCCCCGTACCAGCCGGATCCGGAGCTGCCGGAGCCGGTGTCGCGGATGGAATTCGAGCCGGGGATGATTACGGACCGGACCCCGGAGGCGCAGGCGTGGGTGGAGCAGATCGTGGCCCGTTCGACCTACGGGTTCTTCCCGCCCTTCGCGGAGGGGAAGCCGAACCTGTTCATCGGCTCGCGCGGGGGCGCGGAGTGGTCGGGGGCGGCGGTGGATGTGCCGACCGGGCGGCTTTATGTGACGTCGAACCGCTGGGTCTCGAAGATCACCGTGCTGGCGAACGACGACCGCGAACGGGATCCGCGGCATCCGCCCTCGGCCGGGGAGCGGCATTACCAAGCCCATTGCGCCTCGTGCCACGGGCCGAACCGGGGCGGGATCGGCGTGGCGCCGCCGCTGTTCGGGCTGGGGCGGAGGATGGACGACGCGCAGGTGCGGGAGCTGCTGCGGACGGGGCGCGGGGCGATGCCGCCGGCGCCGCCGATGGCGGAGGCCGCCCAGGGCGAGTTAATCGATTACCTGTTCCGCCGGAACCAGCCGCCCAGCCGCGGGGCGCGGCCGGACGAGGATCCGGCGCGGCCCGCGTACAGTTTCGACAGCTTTCAGTTCCTGACCGATCACGAAGGTTACCCGGGCATCAAACCGCCCTGGGGGCTGCTGAACTGCTACGACCTGAGCACGGGCCGGATCCTCTGGCGGGTGCCGCTGGGCGAATTGCCGGCGCTCACGCGGGCGGGCGTGCCCAAGACCGGGACCCACAACCTGGGCGGCGCGACCGTGACCGCGGGCGGTCTGGTGTTCGTGGCGGGGACGGAGGATGAGAAGCTGCGGGCGTTTGCTGCGGACACGGGGGAGGAGCTCTGGTCGGCGAAGCTGCCGCACGCGGGCACGGCAGCGCCGGCGGTCTATGCGGTCGGCGGCCGCCAGTACGTAGTGATCACCGCGACGGGTGGCGGCCGCGTGGGCGGGCCCTCCGGTCCCGGCGACGCCTACGTGGCCTTCGCCCTGCCGCGCTGATCAGAACCGGAAGGCGCTGCTCAGGGTCCAGACCCGCGGCGGGCCCACGCGGTACTGGGCCACTCGGTACACCTTGGTCAGCTCCGCTCGCACCGGGATCAGATCCCGGGCCGTGTGGTTCAGATTTTGCCCACGCAATTCGAGCGTCCACTCGATCCGCCCGCGGTACAACGACCGCTTGTGGCGGATCCACGCGTCGACGTTCGTGATCGCCGGCGCGATGTGCGGGCGATCGATATCCGCTACCAGAGTATCCCCCACCAGCTCGGTCGGGTAACCGATGACCGCACCGTCCTGCCAGCGTACGGCTGCGCCCACCCCGGAGCCCTCGAGCAGACCGCGAGTGAACGTGTAATTGGTCACCAAGTTTACCCGCCACGCGCGCTGCTCGGTCGAGACCCGCCCCTCCTGGCGCTTCTGGTTGCGGTAGGACGAGAGTACGTTCGTCTCCAGCCACTGGGCGACCGTCATCTGCGCGTCGCCCGGGACGGGCGCGGGGTAGCTGATGTAGCTAGGCGGGACGGTGGCCGGATCGTTGAAGTAACGTAGGTGCCCGATCAGGCCGCCCGACCCCAGAATCGGCTCCACCTTGGCCCACAGCTCCGCGAAGCGCGGGGCATAGTTGTCGATCACCGTCTCTTGGTTCGCGACGTTGAGGGCCAGTCGCCAGCTGGGGCTCGGGTTCCAAGTGAGCTCCAGCTCAGTGCCGCGGCCCACGACATCCTGGGTGTCACCGAGATTCGGAAGCTCGGTCCGCGCAAAGTCGCCGCCCGCGGCCGGCGCGTCGAGGCTGGCAGAGGTCCGCGTGCGCGCCGGAATGATCGCGTTGAGCCGGCCAAGCGCCTCCACCGCGAGGGCGTAATTGGGGGTCGTCGCGCCCAGGTTGCCGAGCCGCTGGGCCTCGATCAGGAACTCCAGCGGTTTGAGGATGCCCTGGTTCACCAGAGTGGCGTACTTGGTGCTCGCGGCGCCATTAACGAGGTCGCACTCGTAGCGATTGAGGCGCAGCACGAGCTTCGAATCGAGCAGGTTGAGGGTTACGCCATACTCGCGCGTGCGGCCGGAGGGCGACGGGAGCTGGGCGCCCGCAAAATCATTCGCGGTCGCGCCAAGGCTGAAGTTCTCGGACTCGCCGTAGTAGGCGTTGAGCCTCGCGGCGAGCGGGAGCGGCCGCCAGCGGTCGGGCCACTTGCCCACCACTGACCACGACGCGGTGCGAAAACGGTCGTCGATGCGATTGAGCACCGCGGCGGGCGTGTTGATCGAGCTGCGGTCGGCCAGCAGATCCGGCCCAGGGAGCGCCTGGCGGATCTCGGAGACCACGTCGTCCTGGCGCCACCCGTAAAGGCCGATCAGGAGGTTGCGGAGCAGGGAGACGTTCCACGTCGCCGCGCGGGTGTCGACCCGCTGGGAGTTGCGGCCAAGACCCTCCAGCTCGGCCGCAGTGCGCAGGGAAACGGTCTCGTATGCAGCACTGGCCGGATTGAAGGAGCGCAGGTCCACGGTACGGCCAGGATCCCAGAGGCGCTGGGAGGTGAGCGGGACGAGCCGCACCTCGCCCTCCGTCCGGGCGCCCAGGACCGAGTCCCCGAGGTACACGATGTTGTTCACCTTGCGCCGGCTGGAGCCAAGCGGATCGGCGGCGCTGAAGACAAAGCCGCCCGCGGCATTCTGGTAGTACTGGCCCCAGTTCCGGGACTCCTGCCGCTGATCGTAAGCGCTGCCCATCGCAGTGAGCGTGTGCCGCCCCAGCCACCCCGCGAAGGGCGAGGTCGGCCAGTGGCGCCGCGGATCCAGCTTGGCAAACGCCGTCGCGCGGAAGGCCTCGCGCTCGTCTCGCAGGGCGCCCACCCCGACGCGATCCATGAGGAAGGGCCGCCCGAGGTTGGGGTTCGGCTGGCCAAGGTAGTCCTGCATCAAGTCCACGAAGATGCCAGAATAGTTCTGAAACGGGACGTAGGCGCTGCGCCGGTATTCCTGCCGGTCGTAGGCGAGCTCGAGCCCGGCCTGGCCGTCGAGGAGGGTCTGTTCGAACACCACATTCTGGTGCGTCCACTTATCGTGCTGGAAAGCGGCCCCGCCCGAGAGCATGTTCCGGGTGAAATCCAGCATCGCGAGGCTAGTGAGCGAAACCGGGATCTGGACCGGGTTGGTGCGCCACGGCTGCTCGGGCACGAGGTAGTTGTAGGCCGGGGCCACCCCGATGCCATCGGGGTTCATCGCGGGGAGCGGGTTGTTGATGGCAGTGATGTTGGACTCGATCGCGCCCCCGCCGCCCACCGCGCCCCCAGGCGCGACAGACCCTGGGAGGTAGACGGCGGCGATCTGCCGCGACATGTTCGGATGGAAGAGCATCCGCGGATTCGCCACGTTGTTGTCGTGGTAGATTACCGCGTTACGCAGGATCGCCAGTTTCATGTCGTTCGGGATGGCGGGAGTCGTCAGGTAGGCGTTGGAGGTCCCGGCCGGGCGCCACGACTGAGCGACCGGGCTGTAGATCAGCGAATAATCGCCGGGCACGCTGAGGTTGGCGCCGGGGGTGGCGGCGATCACGGCCCGCATCCGCTGAACCATCAGGGGCTGGTTCGCGAGCCAGCTCGCGATGGTGCTGGCGGGCGGAATCGTGTTTGGCCGGTTCGCGCGGCGGCCGCCGCTCTCGACAAAGCCCCGCGCGGTCGCGCCCGCCCAGGGGCGCCAGGTGACAGTGCCGGACTGCCGATGATCGTCGTCGAACGCGGGCCGCTGGTAGAAGCGCCGGTCATCGCGCACCGCGGACACGCGCACCGCGAGGCGCCGCGGGATCAGCACGCGGTTGAGGTCGGCCTCCGTACGGACGGAGCCCTCGCTATCCACCTCGACCCGGGCCGCGTGGGCGTCGCGAAACCGCGCCGTGGCCAGCTGGGAATTGATGATGCCGGCGGGGCTCCCGAGCCCAAAGAGAATCGCGTTCGCGCCGCGATTGATCTCGGTAAGCTCCGTATTGAAGCGGTCGGGCGGGATCAGGCTGAGGCAGTAGTTTCGGGTGAGGTCCGCTCCGGCGATGCCCCGCACCCGCTGCGAGCCCTGCGGATTGACCCGGGAGGACTGGTCGCCGGTCGAGGTCGTCCCGACGTTGAAGTCGCTAAAGTTCCCGTTGATGCCGCTCGCCTCGGTCGAGGTCGTGAAAAGAAGCAGCTGGTTTAGGTTCGACGCCCCCACGTCCCGCATGAACTCGGGAGTGACGATCTGCACCGACGCGGCAATCTCGTCCACGTTCATCCGCAGGCGCGAGCCGGCGAGGGTCTGGGAGGCGTAGTAGCCCTGAAAGGCCTCGGCGGACACTTGGAATGGCGACAGTTCCACGACCTCGTCGCGGGCGGGCGGCGCCGCGGCGGCGGGAACGAGGCTCTGGGCCAGGAGCGGCGAAGCAGCCAGGAGGTAAAGGGCCAAGACGGGGCGGAGGTGCATGCGGAGGGAGCGGGCAAAATGGGGTGGACCGATGAACGCTCCAGATAGAAGCCCCTCGGGGGCGTGGCAACCCCAGAGCACGGCCTGGAGCCTGCCCCCAGTCGATTCGATCCGGCTGGGCCGCGGAGCCTACAGCGTCAGGTGCTCGACGATCGAGAGGCCGTGGCCCTCGATCGCGATCGGCTTTCGCCCCGAGGCGGCCAGCAGCCGGATCTGCCGCAGCCCCAGCCCGTGGAGGATCTGCGCGCCGATGCCATATTCACGCAGCATCGTACGGGCGGAGGGCGGGGCCGCCTCGCCCCGGATCGTTTCGCACAGCTGCGCGCCCTCGTTGGCCCGCGAGAGGATGAGCAGCACCCCGGACCCGTGACGCGCGATGCGCTCCAACGCCGCGGGGATGCCCGCACGGCCGGGCTCCGCCTCTCCCTGCAACAGATCCTGCAGCACGTTTTCCCGGTGCACCCGCACCAACGTCGGACCGGGCCCCAGCGCGCCCTTGACCAGCGCGAAGTGATGCCGCCCGTCGAGCTCGCTGCGGAAGACGTGCACCGCGAAGGGGCCAAATCGCGTCGCGATCTCGTGGCGTCCGATCTCCTGCACGTGCTTCTCGCGCGCCGTGCGGTACTCGATCAGCTGCTCGATCGAAGTCATCTTCAGCCCGAACCGGCGCTTGAACTCGATCAGCTGCGGCAGCCGCTGCACCGTGCCGTCATCGTTGACCAGCTCGCACAGCACGCCCGCCGGCGGCAGCCCGGCCAGCACCGCGAGGTCCACCGCCGCCTCGGTATGGCCGGCACGCTGCAAAACTCCGCCCGGCCGCGCCCGCAGGGGGAAGACGTGCCCGGGTTGCACCAACTGCTCCGGCGTGGTGGCCGGGGCCGCGAGGAGGCAGATCGTCGTCGTTCGGTCGGCGGCGCTGATCCCCGTCCCGATGCCCTGCGCGGCGTCGACGCTCACCGTGAAGTCGGTGCGCTGCACCTCCCGGTTGCGCGCGACCATCGGGCCAAGGCCGAGCCGGCGCAGCTGCGACTCCAGCATCGGCACGCAGATGATGCCACTACAGTGCCGGATCATCATCGTGATGGTCTCGGGCGTGGCCTTGGCCGCCGCCATAATGAGATCGCCCTCGTTCTCCCGGTCCTCGTCGTCCGTGACGATGACCAGGCGGCCCGCCGCGATCTCGGCGATCACCTCCTCGATGGGATCAAAAGCGGAATCCGGCGCGTGGGACATTGGGCCAGCTTCGCTTCCGCCCCGCTCCGGGTCAACCGCGGGCCCGCGGCCGAGGCTTCACGCTGGCTTGGCGGCCCCGGCCAGGCTACTTCCGGGACCCGCGCCGCCATTCCCCGATGCACCTGCCCCGCCTTGCCTGCCTCGCCCTCGCCGCCGCCCTTGGCACCCCGTTCCCGGCGGCCCTCGCCGGCCAGGCTCCGCTCTTCGCCCGCGAGAACCTGGTCGCGTGGTGTATCGTGCCCTTCGACTCGGTCAAACGCGGCCCAGACGCTCGCGCCGCGATGGTCCGCGGGCTCGGGCTCACCCGGGTCGCGTACGACTGGCGCGCCGAGCACGTGCCGCAGTTCGAGGAGGAGATCTTCGCATACCGGAAGCACGGCCTCGAGTTCCTCGCCTTCTGGGGCGTCCACGAAGAGGCCTTCCGGCTCTTCGCGAAACACCAGCTGCGGCCACAGATCTGGATGACCGCGCCCAGCCCCGTCGGCACCCTCCCCCGCGAGGAGCAGATCCGGCAGGCCGTCGCGCGGCTGTTACCGGTGGTGGAGCGCACGCGTCAGGCCGGCTGCCCGCTGGGGATCTACAACCACGGCAGCTGGGGCGGCGAGCCGGAGAACCTCGTCGCGGTGTGCGAATATCTTCGCCGGCATCACGACGCCTGCCACGTGGGGATCGTGTACAACCAGCACCACGGGCACGCGCACGTCGACCGCTTCGCCGCCGCCCTTGGGGCGATGCAGCCCTACCTCCTCTGCCTGAACCTCAACGGCCTAACCCGCGAGGGCGACCAGCGCGGACTGAAGATCCAGCCGCTCGGCCAAGGGGAGCTCGACCTGCCCCTGCTCCGGATCATCGCGGCCTCCGGCTACCGCGGCCCGATCGGCATCATCGGCCACACCCAGGACGACGTGGAGCTGCGCCTGCGCGACAACCTCGACGGCCTCGACTGGCTTGTGCCCCAGCTCACCGGGGCGCCTGCAGGTCCCCGGCCCGCGCCCCGCGTGCCGCTACCACCCACCCCCGTCGCCCGGAAGAAGGCCGCTGCTAAGTGATGGGCCCACCCGCACCAGCTCGACCGCCCTCTCCGGCGGACGCCTCCGCGATTGCCTCGCCCCGCGCACGCCTGAGGTTGGGGGCCGTGGATTCCCCGGCCTCCAAGGACCCTTTACACGGCGTGACCCTCAAGCAGCTCTTGACCGAGCTCGTGGTGGAGCACGGCTGGGCCGGGCTGGCCGAGCGGGTGGACATCCGCTGCTTCCGCTTCGACCCAAGCCTCAATTCCAGCCTCGTCTTCCTGCGGAAGACCCCCTGGGCGCGCGCCAAGGTGGAGGCGCTCTACATGCAGGGGAAAACCCGCCCCTGAGCCGCGCCTAGGACCTGCCCTGCGCGGACGAAGCCTCCGCCCGCCTGCCCGGCGTGTTCGACTCCACGAACTTTTCGCCACGCGCACCTCGCCATTAGAGGAGGTTCTATCGGGAAGACCCTTGGTCGTTAAAGTAGTGCGTCAAAAGATGCACGTCGCCGCAGCTCGGATGGAACGAAGATTCGCCTCTTCGCCAGCGGCTACAGAGGGTTGGGGGCACTCTGCGGCGGGGGCGTGGCCCAAAAAAGCCGCGACCCTAGGGTCGCGGCTCGAAACCATTCGGGCGGCCGAGATCAGGCCGAAGGCGGGGTCGCGGGAGCCTCGGTCGCCGGGGCCGCCGGCTTCTGCGCCTCCATCTCCTTCATCGCCGCTTTGCGCGACAGACGCACCTTGCCCGAGCGCTCGTCAATGCCCACACACTTGACCCAAATCGAGTCGCCCATCTTTACCACGTCCTCGGTCCGACGAACCCGGAAGTCCGCCAACTCGCTGATGTGGACGAGGCCTTCCTTGCCCGGGGTGCACTCGACGAAGCAGCCGAAGTCCTTGATGCCCGTCACGCGGCCCTGATACAGCTTGCCGATCTCGATCGGCGCCCCGCCACCGCCGGAACCGCCGCCACACAGGCCGTCGATCTCGGCGATCGCGCGGTTCATCGCGTCGGCATTGTTCGAATAGACGAACACCTTGCCCGAGTCGTCCTCGGCGATGTCGATCTGCGCGCCCGTGGTCTCGGTAATGCGCCGGATCGTCTTGCCGCCCGGCCCGATGAGCAGGCCGATCTTCTCGGGATCAATCTGGATCGTCTGGATCCGCGGGGCGTAACGGCTGAGGTCCGCCCGGGGCGCCGGCAGCGACGCCAGCATCACCTTGAGGATCTCCACGCGCGCGTCCCGGGCCTGGAAGATGGCCGTCTTGGCGATCTCGAACGGCAGGCCGTTGATCTTCAGGTCGAGCTGGAAGCCCGTAATGCCCTTGGTCGTGCCGGCGAGCTTGAAGTCCATATCGCCAAAGTGGTCCTCCTCCCCGAGGATGTCGGTGATCGTGACCCACTTCTCGATGCCACCGGCGTCGTCATTCTGGGTCATCAGACCGCAGGAGATGCCGGCGACGGGGGCGATGATCGGCACGCCGGCGTCCATCAGCGCGAGGCAGCCGCCGCAGATGGAGGCCATCGAGGTCGAGCCGTTGGAGGCCATGATCTCGCTGACGACGCGGATGGAGTACGGGAAGGCGTCCTCCGGGGGCAGCACGGGCACGAGCGAGCGCTCGGCGAGGGCGCCGTGTCCGATCTCGCGGCGGCCCGGGGCGCCGAAGCGGCCGGTTTCACCGACAGAGAAGGACGGGAAGTTGTAGTGGAGGATGAAGCTCTTGCTGGTAGCGCCGCCGGTGAGACCGTCCATCTCTTGGGCTTCCTTGGTGGGCCCGAGGGTGGTGAGGGCGATGTTCTGGGTATCGCCGCGCTGGAAAGCGGCGGAACCGTGGACGCGGGGGAGGACGCCGACCGAGGCGTTGAGGGGGCGGAGGTCCTTCTGGCCCCGGCCATCGGCGCGGACACCCTTCTCGAGGACGTTCTTGCGGTAGGCCTTGTACTGGAGGTCCTCGAACACGACGTTCAGGTCGACATCGGTGAACTTGTCCGCGCCGAGCTCCTTCACGAGGGCGGCCTTGGCCTCCTCCTTGAGCGCCTTGACGGCGGCGGAACGGACGGCCTTCTCCTTGCCGAAGATGGCGGTGATGAGGCGCTCGGTGGGGACAACGCGCTCGATGATCGCGCGGGCGGCAGGGGTGGCGCCGACGAGCGGGAAGGTGGCCTTCGGTTTGCCGGCGAGACGCACGAGCTCCTCGATCGCGGCGATGATCGGCTGGATCGCCTGGTGGCCGAACTCAAGGGCCTTGATGAACTCCTCCTCGGGCAACTGGTCGGCGCTGCCCTCGATCATCAGCATATCGCGCTTGTTCCCCACGTAGATGAGGTCGAGCGAGGAACCATACATCTGCTCAATGGTGGGGTTGGCGACGAACTGGCCCTCGATCAGGGCGACGCGGACGCAGCCGATGGGGCCGCCCCACGGGATATCGGAAATGGCAAGGGCGGCGCTGGCGCCGTTGACCATCGGGATGTCGGACTCGTTGAGCTGGTCGGCGGAGAGCAGCTGGCCGATGATCTGGACTTCGTTGAGCAGCCCCTCCGGAAAGAGCGGGCGGCAGGGACGGTCGCAGAGGCGGGAGGTCAGGATCTCCTTCTCGGAGGGACGGCCCTCGCGCTTGAAATAACCGCCAGGGAAGCGGCCGGCGGCGGCGTACTTCTCGCGGTAATCCACCGTGAGGGGAAAGAAGTCCTGGCCGGGCTTGGTGCCCTGAGCGATGCAGGCGGTGACGAAGACGTTGGTTTCGCCGACGCAGACGTTGACGGCGCCATTGGCGAGCCCGGCGTAGGTGCCGGTGGAGAACGTAATCCCCAGGCCGGGGACGGTGACATTATGTTTCTGATTCATAAACGGACACTACGGACGATACGGACGGTCAAAGGGCGGCGGGAGGTGGGAGCGAACGGGCCAACGCCCTGGGCTTGGCGAACGTTCGCGGGCTCCCCGGGGGGAGCAGCGGCAGCCCCGGAACCCGGGGCCACGCGGTTATCGGTCGGTCGCTGCCGTCTACCCGGCAGACGCGAGAGATTTCCGTTTGGCGTCCGGCGCCCTCCGCGGGGGGGGCGACAAACGGAAATGTCCCGGTCTGGTCGAGCGTCGAAAGAACCACGGGCGACCCGCGGATCGGGTCGCCCGTGAGACGAAAGCGTTACTTGCGGAGGTTGAGCTTCTGGAGCAGCTCGTTGTACTTGGGCAGGTTGATCCGCTTCACGTAGTCGAGGAGCTTCCGCCGGCGGGAAGCCATCTGCAGCAGGCCGCGGCGCGAGTGGAAGTCCTTGCGGTGGGTGCGGAGGTGCTCGGTCAGGTGGTTGATGCGGGCGGTCAGGAGCGCGACTTGGACTTCGGACGAGCCGGTGTCCTTCTCATGGGTCTTATATTCCGAGATGATCTGGGGCTTAACGGCTAGGGTGGACATAGGTTTTTGGTTGAGGAACACGACTGTAGGGAGTCTTGGCAGACCCGTGTCACCCGCTCCTCCCGAGTGGAAATCGGGCCGAGCCGGCGCCGCCGTTCCAATCCCGCGGAATGCGAGACCAGTCGTGGTAGGCTCCCGCAACCGGCAGGAGCCTACTGACGCAAGAAAAGATCCCTGCAAATTCCGGCGCCGCCGGCAAGTACAAATTCCTCTTCTTCGACAGTAGGCCGGGGGGATTTTGCCCCCAGAGAGAGGCGAGCCGTATCGTACCCTGTTTGCGACCGGTCGAGGTTTGAATCCTCGATTGACGCCCTGCCGAGCCGAGTCCGGCGGCCGTTAGCCGGACCGGAGGCAGGGGGAGGAGCCGCGACGGGGAAACGAAAGGGTGCGCCGGGGGCGGGCCAGGGGTTTAGAAATCGTCGTTTTTATTTCAAGCCAGTTGGTTATGGACTTTGGGGCACCAGCTATCTGATGGCTTTTCGCGCCCGGAAAGCGGCCTCGGGGAGGCAGGAGTGACTGTAGTCCCGAGCTTCCTTCCACGCTGCAGTGAGGCGCCGCTGTCGCTCAACGTGCGATGTCGGCCTGCGTGAGGATGCGGAAGCCGCGCTGGGCGAGGGCCTGGGCGGCAACCTCGGCGTCCTCGGCGTTGATCGCGAGGGCGGATTTGCCCTCCGGGCGGCGGATGAAACTATAAACGTAATGGATGTTGATCTCGGCCTCGTAGAGGGCGGCGAGGACGCCACTGAGCTCGCCCTCGCCGGCGAGTTCCACCGTCAGCACCTCAACCTCCGTGTAAGGGAAGTCGTTGTTCACCATCAATTCCCGCGCTCGCTGGGGGTCGTCGACGATGACCCGGACGATCGCGCTGTCAGTGGTGTCGAGAACGGTTATTGCGATGATGTGGACCTCGTTTTTGCGGAACAGGGAGGTGAGGTCGTGAAGTCGACCGACGCGATTTTCGGCAAAGATTGAAAATTGCCGCACGGGATCGCGGGCCGAGAGGGAGACGGAGGTCATCCTGAAGCCAAACTAGGCGGCAAGGGCGGTGGGTCAACCCCGCTTTCGGCGCGGAGCCAATGGCTTGATCACGCAATTCCGCGATTAGCCAGACTCGGATCCGGTTCACCGGGCGCTTGCGTACAGAGGGCTACCGGTCAACTTTTCGGCCTTCGCGCCGCGCCCATGAACACCACCCTGCTCCGCTCCCTGCTGGCAATCCCCGTCCTCGGCGCCCTGTTGCCGCTGGAGGCCCAGACCGCCCCGGCCGCCTCACCGACCGCCGCCGCGGCTGCGGAAACGATCAAGCTCGAGGCCTTTACCGTCACGGGCTCGAACGTGAAGCGCCTGGAGGTGGAGAAGGTGCTGCCGGTGACCATTTTTAACGCCGCGGCCATTGAGGTGCGAGATCCCGGCCAGCCTTCGGACCTGATCACAGCGCTGCCGCAAGTCACCGGGCTGCCCGGCAACGAGACGGCGACCCTAGGGGCAACGGCCCGAGGCGACAACGCGAGCGTGTCCCTGCGCGGCATTCCCTCAAGCAACACCTTGGTGCTGCTGAACGGCCGCCGGCTGGTGCCGCACCCGATCAGCCAGAGCGAGGCGGGCGTGCCCACGCTTTCCACCAACATCAACCAGCTGCCCAACCGCGGGTTGGAGCGCGTGGAGGTGCTGCGGGACGGCGCCTCTTCGGTTTACGGCACCGATGCGGTGGCCGGCGTGATCAACTACGCGATGCAGCGCAACTTCAAGGGTACGGAGCTGGCCCTGCGCTATGGCGTGACGGACTACGGCGATGGCACTGAGTACCGCGGGACCCTGACCCACGGCCTGACCTTCGCGCGCAACCGTGGCCGGGCGATCCTCACCGCCGACTACTACCTGCGCGATCCGATCTACGCGCGCGACCGGCCCTTCTCGGCGGACGGGGACAACAGTGCCCGCGCCCCGGCGCCTTGGCAGCAGGGCGACACCACCGCGTCCTCGGCCTTCAACGCCCGTTCGGCGACCACGCCCTTTGGCAACTACCTGCTCGGCACCGTGACGGCCACCAACAGCTTCGGCGCGGTGAGCGGCTTCGCGGGCAGCCGGCCGGCGGGCGTGCCCGCCACGATGGCGGCCACCTCTGGCCTGTTCGTCCTGACCCCGACCGCGACGGGCGTGGGCTTCGCGCCCGCGGCGCCGATCCGCACCGGCATCACCCGGGACTACTATTGGAACAACAATGCCTACCGCGTCATCCAGCCCAAGACCGCGCGCACCAACGTGCACGCGGCGGCCGAGCTGGACCTCAATGACCGCGTGACGGCCTTCGCGGACTTCACCCTGTACCGGGCGCATTCGGTGACCTACCGGGAGCCAGACGGCGTCACCCAGAGCACCGATGGCTTCATCATCGTGCCGGTGACCAATCCCTGGAACCCGTTTGGCAACCGCTTCTGGTCGCCCACGGGCGCGCCCAATGCGGACGGCACGGCGCGCCTGACCGGCACGCCCTCGGCGGTGTCGATCACCAACAAACGCCTGACGGACCTGGCGACCCGGACCGATTATGTGGACACGGCCCTGTACCGGGGCGTGGCGGGCCTGCGGGGCAAGTTGCTCAGCACCTGGAGCTGGGAAGCGGCGGTGCTGTGGGCGCAGGGCCGCGTGACCGAGAACGAGGAGGGGCCGACCCGCAAGAGCCTGCTCATCCAGGCGATCAACCAGACGGAGCCGGGGCGGGCGTTCAACCCGTTCACGCGGACCTTTGCGGTGCAGAACGGCCAGCTGGTCGTCACGGGCCCGTATGTGAACCCGGAGAGCGTGCAGTCGACCTTCCGTTCGAGTTTCGTGCGGAGCGGCATCACCAAGCTGGGCAGCGCGGATTGCCGGGCGAGCGGCGACGTGATCCGGCTGTGGGGTGGCAACACCGTGGGCGCGGCCGTTGGCGGCGAGTTCCGCTATGAGGCCTACGATGACTATCGGCCCCCGTTTGCGGGCCTGAACCCGCCGGGCTCAGGCCTGGATCCCTTGGCGAACGACTTCCTCGGCTTCTCGCCGAATTCGGACACCCACGGCAACCGGCACGTCGCGGCGCTGTATGCCGAGGCGGTGGTGCCGCTGGTCGGCCGCAACTTCCAGTTGCCGCTGGTGCGTTCGCTGGAGCTGTCGGCCTCGGCGCGGTACGAGAGCTACACCGACTTCGGCGAGACCACCAAGCCGAAGCTGGGCCTCAACTGGCGGCCCTTTGATTGGGCGATGGTGCGGGCCTCGTACAATGAAGGCTTCCACGCGCCGAATCTGGCGCAGCTGTTCACCGGCACCCTGATCCGGACCGTGACGGGCAGCACCGATACCTATCGCAGCACCGTGACCGGCCTGATCACGGACGGACCCTCGAACCGGCGCAGCGTGGCCTCGGGCAACCGGGACCTGCAGCCCGAAGGGTCGCGGGGCAAGTCGGCCGGCGTCGTGATCGAAGTGCCGGGCGTGCGCGGGCTGTCGGTCTCGGTCGATTACTGGGAGATCCGGCAGCACGACGTGATCGCGTCGGGCGGCGGCATTGCGGATGACACCGCGGCGCTGTTGGCGGCGACCCAGTCCGCGTTGGCGGCGGGCCAGACCTTGGGGCAGATCGACCTCGGTTCGGGCACGGGGGCGTACAAGGGTGATCCGTCCGTGGTGCGACTGCCGGTGACGCAGGCGGACCGGGACGCGTTTGCGGCCTACAATGCCACGCGGGCGCCGGGCAACCAGCGGGCCGTGGTGGGGGCGATCGACATCCTGCGGACCAGTTACTTCAACAAGGCGCAGCAGTTCGTGAACGGGTTTGATTTCGATGTGAGCTACCGGTTCCCGCAGCTGAGCCTGGGCCAGTTCCGCACCAACACGACCTGGACCTACCTGAACGACTTCCACGCCTACAGCCTGCCCCCGGGCGACAGCCGCCGGGCGCGCGCGAACTATCGCGATGGCAACAGCGCGAATGCGGGCGGGGCGACCCCGATCTGGCGTGGCAGCACCAACCTGACCTGGAAGCGGGGCGACTGGGGTGCGGGCCTCGGCTGGTACTACACCGGCAGCTTCACGGACGTGAACATCACCACCACCAAGGCCACGTGGGATTCCCTGGGCAACCCGGGCTATATCCGGCCGGTGCTGAACAATGGAGCGCTGTCGTACCGGTTCATCGTGAAGGCGAGCAGCAGCTACAACCTGTTCGTGACGCACCGCCTGAAGCTCCCGGGCAACTGGCTGCACCACACCAATGTGCGCCTGGGCGTGAACAATCTGTTCAACACGGAGCCGCCGCTCTCGGGCGACTCCCGCGGGTACCAGCCGTCCGTGTACAACGTGATGGCCCGCGGCCGCACTTACTCGCTGCAGTTGACGCGTAAGTTCTGAACGTGTTCCCGGCGGGCCGGCGGACGCGGGTTGGACCCGCGGACGCCGGCTAGGGTCGGGGTGGTGGTTGGTCCCTTTTGTGTCAGAGGCGGCCGGTCCGCCGAACCCATTGTCTTCCCGATGAGCCAGAATCCTTCCGTTCCACTTTCCCGCAACGAGCACCTGCTGCGCTGGGTCGACAAGATGGCGGCGTTGTGCCGGCCGGCGGCGATCCACTGGGTTGACGGTTCAGCGGCGGAGTACGAGGCCCTGTGCGCGCAACTGGTGGCGGGCGGGACCTTTACCCGGCTGAACCAGGAGCAGTGGCCGGGGTGCTATCTGGCGCGAAGTGATCCAGGCGATGTGGCGCGGGTGGAGGACCGGACCTTCATCTGTTCCCATGCGCGGGAGGCGGCGGGGCCGACCAACAATTGGGTCAACCCGTACGAGATGCGGCGGAAGCTACGGGAGCTGTTCAGCGGCTGTATGGCGGGGCGGACGATGTACGTGCTGCCGTTCAGCATGGGCCCGGTGGGGTCGCCGATGGCGCAGATCGGCGTGGAGCTGACGGATTCCCCCTACGTGGTGGTCAACATGCGGATTATGGCCCGCATTGGCCTCCCGGTGTTTCAGGAGATCGACAAGCAGGACCGGCGGGTCGTGCCGTGCCTCCATTCGGTGGGGGCGCCGCTCGCGGCCGGGCAGGCGGACGTGCCGTGGCCCTGCAACCGGGAGAAGTACATTGTGCATTTCCCGGAGGCGCGGGAGATCTGGAGCTACGGCTCGGGCTACGGCGGGAACGCCCTTTTGGGGAAGAAGTGCTTCGCGCTGCGCATCGCGTCCAACATGGCCCGCGACGAGGGCTGGATGGCGGAGCATATGCTGATCTTGGGCGTCGAGGATCCGCGCGGGGAGAAGACGTACGTCGCGGCGGCCTTTCCGAGCGCGTGCGGCAAGACCAACTTCGCGATGCTGATCCCGCCGAAACCCCTGCAGGAGAAGGGCTGGAAGGTGTGGACCGTGGGCGATGACATCGCGTGGATCCGGCCGGACGCGCGGGGGCGGTTGCGGGCGATTAACCCGGAGGCGGGTTTCTTCGGCGTGGCGCCCGGGACTTCCGTCCGCACCAATCCCAACGCGATGGCGGCGCTCGCGCGGAACACCCTCTTCACCAACGTGGCCCTGACTCCGGAGGGCGGGGTCTGGTGGGAGGAGATGACGCCGCAACCGCCGGCACGGTTGACGGACTGGCAGGGCAAGGAGTGGACCCCGGAGATCGCGCGCGCGACCGGGGCGAGGGCGGCACATCCGAACGCACGGTTCACGGCGCCCGCGTCCCAGTGCCCGACCATTGATCCGGCGTGGGAGGATCCGGAGGGCGTGCCGCTGAGCGCGATTGTGTTTGGCGGGCGCCGGGCAACCACGATGCCGCTAGTGTATCAGGCGTTCAACTGGACCTCGGGGGTGTACCTCGGGGCCACGATGGGTTCCGAGATGACGACGGCGGCGGCGGGAACGGTGGGCAGGGTGCGCCGGGACCCGATGGCGATGCTCCCGTTCTGCGGCTACCATATGGGCGACTATTTCCGGCACTGGATCGGGATGCAGAAGCGCCTGACCGAGACGCCGCGCATCTTCCACGTGAACTGGTTCCGCAAGGGGGCGGACGGGAAGTTCCTGTGGCCGGGCTTCGGGGACAATATGCGCGTCCTGAAATGGATCGTGGACCGGGCGCGAGGGCGGGCGCTGGCGCGGGAGACCCCGATCGGCTGGATGCCGCAGTACGAGGACCTCGATTGGACCGGGATGGAATTCCCGCGTGAGCAGTTCGAGGCGCTGCAGCACTTTGACCGCGCCCTGTGGCGGCAGGAGGTAATCGGCCACGAGGAGCTGTTCCTGGACCTGCACGCGCACCTACCGAAGGAGATGATCTACGAGCGCGAGCTCCTGATCTGCCGGATGTAGCGCGGCGGCGGTGCGGGTAAGTGCGGCTTGCCTCCGGAGCGGCGCCCGCAACCCTCGCCGCCGAATGCCCAATCCCGCGTTCCCGCCGCTGCCGGTGACCGTCGCGATTCCGACCTACAATCGCGCGAGCTGGCTGCGCCAGACCCTCGCGGGGCTGGTGGCGCAGGACTTTCCGGCGGGCGATTACGAGATTTTGGTGATCGACAATAATTCGCGGGACGAGACCGCGGCGGTGGTGGAGGAGTTTGCGGGGGCGAACCCGGCGCCGCGGCATATCCGCGAGCCGCGGCAGGGCCTGGATCACGCGCGCAACCGGGCAGTGGTCGAGGCGCGGGGGCAGGTGCTGCTGTTCGCGGACGATGACATCCTGGTGGCGCCGGACTGGATCCGGCAGCTGGCAGGGCCGTTGCTGGCGGACACCGGGAGGAGGATCGGGGCGGTCGGGGGTGAGGTGATCCCGGTGTTCCCGGAAGGCCAGCCAGAGTGGATCAACGACTGGCACGCGCCGCTGGCGTTCCGGCCGGACGCGGGGCCGCTGTCGGAGGAGCAGTACCCGATGGGGGCGAACTTGGCGTTCCCGCGGTGGATTTTTAAGCAGCTGGGGTTGTTCCAAACCGAGTTGGACCGGGCGGCAGGGAACTACTTCTCCGGGGGGGATAGCGACATGGTGCGGCGGGTGCGCCGGGCGGGGCTGGAGGTGTGGTTCAGCCCGGCGGCGGCGGTGCGGCACCAGATGCCGGCGAGCCGGACCACTTTCCGCTATGCGGCGCGGCACGCGTTCGATTCGGCGCGCTCGCGGGTGATTGACCGAGCCGGGCAGCCGGGCGGGGCGGCGTACCTGCTGGCGCTCCTGCCGGCGAACGGCCTGAAGCTGGCGGTGTTCGCGGTGCTGGCGCTGCTGCTGGGCCTGTGCCTGCGGCCGGGCGGGGCGAAGCAAGCCCTCGTGCGCGCGTGGCGGTCGTGCGGTTACCTGTACCAGATCCCGCGGAGTCTCACGGGGCGGAGGTGAGGCGATGACGGTACTCCCCTCCCCTGTTCCGGCGTTGGCGGTGGTCATTGTGGCCCGCAACGAGGCCGCGAACCTGCCGCGGTGCCTCGCTAGCGTGCGCGGGTGGACAGCGGAGGTGATCGTGGCCCTGAACGAGACCACGGACGCGAGTGCCGAGATCGCGCAGGCGGCGGGGGCGGTGGTCCACGAGGTGCCGTGGCAGGGTTACCGGGACACCAAGAACGCGGCGCTGGCCCTGGCGGGCCAGCCGTGGGTGCTGGCGCTGGATGCGGACGAGGAGGTGTCGCCGGAGCTGCGGGCAGAGATCCTGCGTTTCTTGGCGGCGCCGGGGGCGCACGCGGGGGCGCGGTTCCCGCGGAAGACCTGGTTCATCGACCGGTGGATCACGCACGGGGACTGGTATCCGGACCATTGCCTGCGCCTGTTGCGGAAGGAGCGTTCGCGGTGGGTGGGCGACCCGTTTGTGCACGAGCGGGCAGAGTGTGAAGGGCCGGTGGCGACCTTGCGAGGGGACCTGCTGCATCATTCCTTCCCAAGTTTGGCGGCGCACGTGGCGAAGGTGAATCCGTTCGCGGACCTGTTTTTGCGGCAGCAGCAGGCGCGGGGCGGGCGGTTCTCGCTGGGCGCGGCCGTGTTCCGGCCGGCCTGGCGGTTCTTCCGCGGGTATGTCCTGCGGCGGGGGTTCCTCGATGGGTTCCCCGGGTGGTACATCGCGTGGGCGACCGCGTTCGGGGCGCTGGTGCGGTATGGCCGCTTGTATGAGGCGGAGCAGCGGAGAAATCCGGATGCCTAGGAAGCGCGAGCCGCACACGTTCAGCCGGCTGGCTGAGCAACTGGTGGCGGACCTGCGGGGCGTGCCTTCGGACGTGCCAACGAGGTCGCGTTCCCGGGCGACCCAGCCTCTTGCCGGCCTGATGGAGGCCCTGCGGCAAGAGTACCGGCTGGGCCGGGAGGCGCCGGAGCACACCCTGCGCGAGCGGTGGCGGGAGATCGTAGGAGGGGCGGCGGCGGCCTATTCCCATCCCGTCACTCTGGAGCGTAATCTCCTGCATGTGCTGGTCTCGCACGCCGTGGTGCGCAACGAACTGTTCCACCATCGGGATCTCATTCTGGGACGGATCCGCGAGGTGCCGGGCTGCGAGGGCGTGAAGGGCATCAACCTGCGGATGGGTTGAGCCTGCAGAGCGGGGCGCGGCGACGGTTAGGGCTGCCCCAGGGCGCGGAAGCCGTGGCTGAGGCGTGCGAGGGCCTCGGGGAGGCGGGCGGGGTCGAGGGCGCCGTAGGCGATCCGGAGCCGGCAGCCGGCGGTGCAGCCGAAGGCGCTGCCGGGGACCACAGCCACACCGTGTTCGCGGATCAGGCGCTCCGCAACTGTGAGCGGGGCGAGGGTCGTGCGGAGGTCGGGCAGGAAGTAGAAGGCGCCCGCCGCCGGGGGCAGCGTGCAAAGGCCGTCGACCGCGAGGCCCGCGAGCGCGGCCTGGAAATGGGCGCGGTTGCCGCGGAGGGGCCCGAGTTGCGCGGCGATCCAGTCCGGACCCGCCGCGAGGGCGCCGAGGGCGGCGTGTTGCGAAATCACCGGGGGGCAGATGAGGAGCGTGTCCTGGATTTTGCGGAGCGGGGCCTCCAGGGCGGCGGGGCAGACGAGCCAGCCGATGCGCCAGCCAGCAAAGCCGAAGGCTTTGGAGAGCGAATGCAGCGAGACCGTGTGCCCGGCGGTGCCAGGGTCGGAGGCGGGAGCGTGGTGGGGCGGGCCCTCGTGGACGAATTCCGCGTAGGCCTCATCGCTGAAGTGGTAGAGCCCGCGGGAGGCGCAAAGCGCGTTCACCGCCCGCAGCTTGGCCGCGGGGTAGACGGCGCCCGTGGGGTTGTTCGGGGAGACCGTGACAATGACGCGGGTGCGAGGTGTCACGGCCGCGGCGAGCGCTTCCGGGGCGAGCTGGCAGGCGGCGTCGGTGGGGACCGTGACCGGACGGCAGCCGGCCATCGTGACGGCCATCTCGTGGTTGAAGTAGTAGGGCGCGGGCAAGATCACCTCGTCGCCGGGCTCAGTGGCGGCGAGGAGGGCCGCGTAGAAAGCGTTGTTGCCCCCGGCGGTGACCAGCAGGCAATTGCCGTGGGCGAGGCCGACGGAGACGCCGTGGCGGCGGACCATCCAGTCGGCGAGGGCGGCGGTGAGTTCGGGGAGGCCGGCGACGGGCTGGTAGCGGTGGAGGGCGGGATCGGAGCCGGCGCAGGCGAGGCGGGCCGCGACCGTGGGGGGCGGGGCGTAGCCGACGATGCCTTGCCCGAGCGAGATCGCGTCCGGGTGGGCCCGCAGGAGATCGGCGAGCACCGGGATGATGGGGCTTTGGACGACCTCGAGGCGGTGGGATCCGCGCATCGCCGGAGCAAGGCGCAAGAGCGCGCGGGGCGCGAGCGGGAATGCGCGGGCGGGGCGGCGCGATTCGACGGCGCGGAGCCGGCGCGCGGATTCAGGAAGACTTGAGCTATGAAGCGGCGGACGCGGGCCGGGCGCGCCGCGGGAGCGGCGGGGGCAGGAGCGGGGCGAGCTTTGCGTTTGGGCAACGCTTGCGGGAGGCCGTGAGCAAGGCCAGCGCCGGTAAAGGCCGAGGTTTTCCCTCCCCTTCGCAGGGACCGTGCCGCTCAGAAGCGCACGGTCGCGGTGAGATCGTAGCGGGCGGGCATCACATAGGTGTAGCGGTAAACGGCCGCGCCGCTGGCGAGGGTGGTGAAGCCGGTCTTGCGGATATCGTCCCGGTTCTCGAGGTCGATAAGGTTGCGGACGCCGAGGCGGACGCGGAGTTGCTGGCCCCAGACGCGCTGGTCGCGCATCATGTACGCGTTCACGCCGTGGTTGGTGCCGCCGATGAGTTCCCGGCCGTTGCTGATGCCGAACAGGTAGGAATCGCGCCAAGTGCCGTTGACGCCGAGGCGGACGCCGCGGAGCAGCAGGGCGGACTCGCGGGAGAAGGCGTAGTCGAGGATCCAGCTGGCGGACCACGGGGCGGCGCGGGCGCCGGCGGGCTTGGTCGCGAAGTCGCTGGAATCGAGGACTTCCTTGGCGTCGGCGATCAGGCTGGGGGCCTCGTCCCCGCGCTTCACCGCGGCCTCGTAATAGGCCCGGAAGGCCGAGAAGTCGGGGCGGGTGATGACGTCGGTTTTGGCAAGCGTGAAGCGGGCCTGGAGGCCCTTGGCGGGGCGGGCGAGGACGGTGAGGTCGAAGCCCTTGGAGGTCTCGGTTGAGAGGATGCTGCGGAACTGGTTCACATCGTTCCACGAGCGGATGTAGCGGGGGTCGTTCGCGGTGATGGAGTTGGGGTTCATCAGGTTCTCGACGTCCCCGGCGCTGAAGCTGGAGGGGGTCCAGCGGAACTCGACGTTCTGGCGGTCGATCTGGAAGGCCCCGAGCGTGAAGGAAACGCGGTTCTGCCAGAGGGCGCCCTTGAGGCCGATCTCTTTCGTCACGCCGGAGATGGGTCCGAAGACCTGCCGGTCGAAGGTGCGGGCGTCCTGCCAGCGGAACGAATCCGAATAGACCGCGTAGAGGTTCACGTCCGGATTGAGCACGTAGGTGAGCCCCGCGGTGTAGCTCGTGTTGAAGAGGTGGAGGTTCTCGTTCTCGGCGTATTCCCCGGGGAGGGCGTCCTGCCGGCTGGGGGGAGCGATGTCCTCGTTGTAGGGTCCGAAGCGGCGGGTGCCGCGGTACTCGTAGGTGCGGTTCCAGTCCCAGCGGACCCCAACGAGAGATTGGAGGCGGCCCTTGAAGAAGCTGCCGTTGGCGGAGACGGCGGCAGCGTAGGCCTGGCGCCATTCGGTGCCGTCGGCAGCGTTGCCGAAGGAGAGCTGGCGGGCCTGAAAGTCGGCGTTGGCGGGGAGGCGCTCGAGCGTGAAGCGGTCGAAGAGGGCGCGGGAATAAAAGGCGGGGTCGTCGAGGTAGAGGCGGAAGCGGACGCGGTCGTTGGTCTGATTGACGGCGGTGACAAGACCGTTCTCGAAGCGCTTCACGTTATAGAGGGCCTTGCGGTAATTGTTGGTGAAGTCCTCGCGGTACTCAGCGCTGCCGATGAGCGTCTGGCGCATCCAGGAGAAGGGTTGGAGCGGGAGGACGGCAGTGCCGCGGAAGGCGTCCACGTCGTTACCGAAGCGCTTCCAGTCGATGCCGGCGGTGTCGATGTAGGGGCGGCCGTTGACGTCGAGGCTGACCGTGCTGCTGAAGAAGTTATCGTTCCGAAGGCCATCCTGGTTCTGGTGATTGTAGGCGAGTTCGAGTCCGAGGCGGCCGACGCGCTGCTCGATCGTGATCGAGTAGGTGCTGAAGGGGCGGGCCTGGCGGTCGAAGGAGCCGCGGAGGTTGTAGTGCTTGGGGAATCCGTTGATGCGGCGGGTGCCGGTGATGGCGCCGGCGGCGTTGCGCATGGTGACGTCGACGAACCGGCCCTCGAGGAGGGAGCGGGAGCCGCCGGCGGCGCCGTTGGTGGAGCTGCGGTCGGCGGCGGGAAGGGTGGACTGGTTGAACCAGACGCCGTCGGAGGTGTACCAAGGGCCGGCGCTGGTGAAGCCGAGGGAGCGGGCGGATTGTTCCCGCACGTTGATCCCGGAGAAGCCGCGAGCGTTGTCGAAGTCGCCCCGTTCGGCCTCGAGGCGGATGAGCGTGTTGCGGAAGGGCTGGTAGGTGAGCGCGAGGGTTTCGCCCTCGAGGCGGTAGGCGGAGGCGTCCTGAAAGGTCTTTTCCTGGCGGCGGACGGCGTTGAGGCGGAGGGCGAGGTTGTCGCGGAGGCGGCGGTTTACGTCGAGCTGGTAGCGGTACGCCCCCTCGCTTCCCTGTTGGAGCATCAAGGTGCCAAAGTTCTTCATCAGGGAGCGTTTGGTGAAGACGGAGCCTTGGCCGCCGGGCTCGACATCGCCGAAGATGAGCGAGTTGGAACCCTTGCCGAAGTCGATGCGCTCGACGTTGTACGTGTCGCTGGGGACGTACCAGCGGAAGTAGTTGCGGGAGACGTTGAAGCGCTGGGAGAGGCCGCGGAAGGAGAAGTTATCCTGCTGGTTGTCGTTCTCCATTGTGGGGGCCGCATAGACATTGGCCACGAAGAGCGCCACCTCGTCGGCGGTGTTGAGGCCGAGGTCCTCGATGAAATCGGCCGTGATGGCGTCGATGTTCACCGGGACGTCCTTGAGGGCCTGCTTGGTGCGCGTGGCGGAGAGCGTCTCGTTGGCGGACCAACCGGTGTCACGCTCGGTGGCGAGGATGAAGGGCGAGAGCTGCACCACGCCCTCCCCGCTGGTGGGGGGAGGGGTGGTGGGGGCGGCGGCGCCGGCGGGGGCGGCGGGCAGCAGGGCGAGCCACAGGGCCCGTAGGAACGGGCGGAGGGCGGCGGGGGGTGACAGCATCCCCTACGCCTCCCCGAAACGCGCCAGAGGTTAAGAACGGGGGCCCGGGGGGCCACCGCGCGCGTCGGGTCAGGGCGGCGGCCGACCCAGGAGAGGCCGCCGGAGCCCGTTTAGCGCCAAGTGGTGAAGCGAGGGGCGAGTTCGAGGCCGAAATAGCTCCGGGCGTTGCCGAAACAGATGTTGCGCACCATCGCGCCGACCGCCGCGTAGTCCCCGGGGATCAGGCCAGCGGCCATATCGGCGCCAAGGAGGTTGCAGAGGGTGCGGCGGAAGTACTCGTGGCGCGGGTAGCTGACGAAGCTGCGCGAGTCCGTGATCATCCCGACGAAGCGCGAGAGCAGGCCGAGGTTGGAGAGGGTGTTGAGTTGCCACTCCATCCCCTCCTTCTGGTCGAGGAACCACCAGCCGCTGCCAAACTGGACCTTGCCGGGGACGGAGCCGTCCTGGAAGTTCCCGATCATCGTGCCCAGGACGTAGTTGTCGCGCGGGTTGTTGTTGTAGAGGATGGTGCGCGGGAGCTGGTCGCTGGCGTCGAGGGCGTTGAGGTAACGGGAGAGGGCGGCGGCCTGGGGGAAGTCGCCGATCGAGTCAAAGCCGGTGTCGGGCCCGAGGGTGGAGAGGAGGCGAGCGTTATTGTTGCGGAGGGCGCCGAGATGGAGCTGCTTGACCCAGCCGCGGGCGTGGTCCCAGCGGCCGAACTCGAGCATCAAGAAGGAGCCGTAGCGGGCGGCTTCCTCGGGGGAGGCGGCGCGGCCGCGGCGGGCGGCGTCGAACACCATCCGGGCCTGGGCGTGGGTGCAGGGCTCGGCGAGGGCGCTTTCGAGGCCGTGGTCGGAGACGCGGGCGCCGGCGGCGTGGAAGTCATCGTGGCGGCGCTTCAGGGCCGTGAGGAGGTCATCGAAGGACTTGAGGCCGCCCTTGGCGGCGGCGGCGCCGGCGAGGCGTTCGAGCCAGGCGTTGAAGGCGGCGGGCTGGCCCACTGCGAGGGCCTTGTCGGGTCGGAAGGCGGGGTAGACGCGGGCTTCCAGCTTGCCGGGGGCGCGGCGGATGGCGGCGTGGTGCTCGAGGGAGTCGGCGGGATCGTCGGTGGTGCAGACCACGGCGACGCCAGACTGGTTGATCAGGTCGTGGACGCGGGTGCGGGCGAGGCAGGCGTTGGCCTTGCGCCAGACGCGCTCGGCGGAGCGGCCGTCGAGGAGCTCGTTGATTCCGAAGTAGCGCTTGAGTTCGAGGGCGGACCAGTGATGGAGGGGATTGCGGAAGGTGTGGGGGACGGTCTCGGCCCAGGCCTGGAACTTCTCGCGCGGGGAGGCGGCGCCGGTGATGCAGCGCTCGGGGACGCCATTGGTGCGCATCGCCCGCCACTTGTAGTGGTCACCGCCGAGCCAGAGCTCGGTGAGATCCGCGAACTGATGGTTCCGGGCGATCAGGTCCGGTGGGAGGTGGCAGTGGTAATCGTAGATCGGGGCGTCCGCAGCGAACCGGTGGTAGAGCTCGCGCGCTTGGCGGGAGCTGAGGAGGAAGTCGCTGTGAATAAAGGGCCGGGTGGGCATACGGAAGGGGGCGGGGTTAGCGGGAGATGTCCGCGAGCATTTCCTCGAGGGTGCCGTAGCGGGCGAGGAGCGTGCGGGCGGCGGCGCAGGTAGCGGGGGCGGCGAGGCCGGTTTCCTCGGCGAGGAAGATCAGGTACGAGGCGACGTGGCGGGCGAAGCGGAGGCGGCCGGCTGGGCTGATCCCGTAGAAGCGGGCGCGCTGAGCGTAGCCGGCGGCAGTGTGGTCCCCGAGTGCGGCCTTGTCCGCGCGGCCGCCCGCAGCGAGCACGAAGAGAAAGTTGTACTCGAACCAGAACATATCGTCCGGGCTGGGCGGCAGCGATTCGAGGGCGGCGCGGGTGACGGTGGGGTTGGCGAAGACTTCGGTGCCGCGGCGGGTGCGGGCGAGCGCCTCGGTGATGAAGACGCGGGCCATCCGGCGTTCAGTCTCGTCGGGGCTGAAGGCGCCGGTGAGGGCTAGCTCGAGGGTAAAACGGTGCCAGTCGCGCCAGAGGGCCTGGTCCTGCGGGTCGGGCGACGCGTGGAGGGCGCGGCCCATCTCGTAGGTGTAGCGCCCGCTGGTCTTGATCTCAAGGCGGCCGCCGGTGACCTCGCCCATCACGCGGTAGTTGCCGGCCGATTTGCCGGAGCCGGAATGGAAGCCGATGCTGGCGTCGAACGCGCGGCAAACCGCCCATTGCCGCTCGATCAGCCCGCGCAGGGCGGCGTCGTCCGGGTGAGGCATGTTCTTCTGGAAGCCGAAAGCGGGCGCTACGAAATGGATCCGCATCCCGAGGGCCTCGCAGAGGGCGAGCATCACACCCGTCGTCTCCGGAGTAGTGAGGCCGGGCAGCTCGTCGATCGAGAGCTCGCGCAGGTACTCGCGGCCGAGGGCGGCGGTGAAGAGCCGGGCGCGGGCGGCCGCATACTTTTCATCCCGGCGCTTCATCTTGCGCAGGGCGGGCCAAACGGTGGCGAGGAGGCGAGAGAAGGGGGCGTCCTCGAACGGCAGACCGGCCGCGGCGACCCGGGCGCGCACGGTGGCGACAAGTTCCGCGGAGACCTCGGCTGCGATCCAGGCAGCAGGATCGGCGGGGATGGGCGTGACGGCGAGTTCGGGCGAGAGGTCGAAGGTGATGTAGCTGGCGAGGACGCAGCCGGCGACGAGGGCGTCCTCGCGGTCGTCGAACTTGCCCCCGATCGGCTGGTGGTCCGCGTTGAAGCTCCACGCGATCCGGCGGCGGTGGAAACCGGTCTTGAGCTTGGCGAGGATGCAGCCGTGGCTCATCCCCTCGACGCTCTGCCCCTGGTGGCCCTCGGGCACTTGGGTGCCGATGAAGGGAAACGGGACGCGGTCGAGCCGCCCGGCGAGCATCACGTCCACATCGTAAACCAGCTCCCGGGGAATGGAATTCTGGTTGGCGGTGACGCCGAGGCTGAGGGCGCTCATCGCCCAGTCGACGGCGGGCCAGTGCAGCGTGGTGAAGCGGGCGCCGACCCCGAGCGTGCTGCGGCCAAGTGAGCCGACGGCGGAGGGGAAGAGCGTGGAGGCGGGGTCGTGTTCCTGGACGCGGTTCTTGAGCCGGAGGAGATTGACGAAGGTGGCGGGAAAGGCGCGGTCGCCGCCGGGGAGCGTGATCCCGTCCTCCAGGCCGCCATCGCCGGCGTTCCCGGCGAGCCGCCAAGCGCAGTCGCCGTGCTCGTCCTCGAGGAGGGTCCAGGCGCCGTCGGCGGTGGTGAAGCGGCTCTTGGGGTATTCCCGCACGGCGGTGCCGGCAGCGAGCCGGGCGCGGAGGCCGGGCCAGTCGAGGCAGAAGTCCGGGCTGACGCAGGGATTGGTCGCGATCCGGAGGTGGTGCGCGAGGAGGAAGCGGTTGATGGCGGACATCGCGGGACGGGCGAGTCGCGCACAATCGCCGGGGCCTGACAAGGCTGCGCTGGGCGGATCCGCGCCGGACGGTCGGAGCGGGCGCGGGGGGAGGTGCGGCGGGCGCTTTTTGGTGGTTGCCCGCGGGCGCGGGGCGGGTGTGCTCGGCGGCTTTTCCCGATGTCCGCCACCCCGGCTCCCGCCGTCCCCGCCTCCGTTCCCAACCCGGACCACGTGCTCCGGCTTTCCGCCGAGTTGAACGTGAAGGTCTTCCAAGTGGCGGCGACCGCGCAGCTGCTAGCGGAGGGGGCGACCGTGCCGTTCATCGCCCGCTACCGGAAGGAGGCGACGGGCGAGCTCGACGAGGTGCCCCTGCTGGCGGTGCGCGACCGGCTGGAGCAGTGGCGGGCGGTGGACGAGCGCCGCGCCGCGATTCTGGCTTCCCTGCGGGAGCGCGGCCTGGACACCCCGGCGCTGGAGCAGGCTCTGGCGGCGGCGGACACCCTGGCCGCCCTCGAGGACCTTTACCTGCCGTTCCGCCCCAAGCGCCGTACGCGGGCCACCATTGCCCGCGAGAAAGGCCTCGAGCCGCTCGCGGAACTCCTCCAGGCGCAGGACCCGGCCACGGACCCGCAGGCGGCGGCGCAGGCGTATGCGGGGCGCGAGTACACCCCGGACGACGGCAAGAACACGCCGGCGCGGATCGCCTCGGCCGAGGAGGCCCTGGCCGGCGCGCGCGACATCCTCGCGGAGCGGGCGGCGGATGACCAGGCGGCCCGGGCGCAGGTGCGCGGGCTATTCCAGAAGGACGCCGTGATCTCGACCAAGATCGTGCCCGGCAAGGACACCGATGCCGAGGCGGCCAAGTTCAAGGACTACTTCGAATGGAGCGAGCCCCTCGCGAAGGCGCCCTCCCACCGCATCCTCGCGATGCGCCGCGGGGAGAAGGAGCTCTGCCTGATGCTGCGGGTGCAGCTGCCCGACGAGAACGCGGCCTTCGCGGCGGTCCAGGGCCTGTTTGTACGCGGCCGCACCACGGGCGCGGCGACCCCCGCGACCTGCGCGGACCACGTCGTGCTGGCGGTCCAGGACGCCTGCCGGCGCCTGCTCGCGCCGGCGATGGAGACCGAGATGCGGCTCGAGTCGAAGAAGCGGGCGGACGAGGCGGCGATCCGGGTCTTCACCGACAACCTGCGCGAGCTGCTGCTGGCGGCGCCGCTGGGCCAGAAGGCGGTGCTGGCGATCGACCCGGGCTTCCGCACCGGCTGCAAGACGGTGCTGCTGGACCGGCAGGGCAAGCTGCTGCACCACGACGTGGTCTTCCCGGACCGCCACGCCGCGGAGGCGAAGGAGAAGCTGCTGGGCTTCGTGAAGTTCTTCCAGGTCGAGGCCGTGGCCATCGGCAGCGGGACCGCAGGCCGCGAGACGGAGGCGTTCGTGCGCGCGCTGGGGCTGCCGGCCACGATCCCGATCGTGATGGTGAACGAGTCGGGCGCGTCGATCTACTCGGCCAGCGAGGTGGCGCGGGAGGAGTTTCCCGAGCACGACCTGACCGTGCGCGGGGCGGTCTCGATCGGCCGCCGGCTGATGGATCCCCTCGCCGAGCTGGTGAAGCTGGACCCGAAGTCGATCGGCGTCGGCCAGTACCAGCACGACGTGGACCAGGCGGCGCTGCGGCGCTCGCTCGACGACACCGTCGTCAGCGCGGTGAACGGGGTGGGGGTCGAGCTCAACACGGCCTCGAAGCAGCTGCTGCGGCACGTGTCCGGGCTGAACGAGGCGACCGCGGCGGCGATCGTCGCGCGGCGCGACGCGCAGGGCCCGTTCCGTTCGCGGACGGAGCTGCGTGAGGTGCCGCGGCTGGGGCCGAAGGCGTTCGAGCAGGCGGCGGGCTTTTTGCGCCTGCGGGACGGCGCGCATCCCCTCGACGCGAGCGCGGTCCACCCGGAGCGTTACCCGCTGGTCGAGCGGATGGCGGCGGATCTGGGCGCCACCGTGGCGGACCTGCTCGGCGACGGGCAGCTGCGGGCGCGCATCGAGCCGGAGAAGTACGTCACCGCCGAGGTCGGGCTGCCGACGCTCAAGGACATCCTCGCGGAGCTGGCGAAGCCGGGCCGCGACCCGCGGCGGCAGTTCGAGGCCTTCAGCTTCACCGAGGGCGTGAACCGCCCCGAGGACCTGCGCCCGGGGACGAAGCTGCCGGGCATCGTGACCAACGTCACGGCGTTCGGGGCCTTCGTGGACATCGGCGTGCACCAGGACGGCCTCGTCCACGTGAGCCAGCTGGCGGACACCTTCGTGAAGGATCCGGCCGCGGTGGTGCGGCCGCAGCAGCGGGTGCGGGTGACGGTGACGGAGGTGGACCTCGCGCGCGGGCGCATCGCGCTCTCGCTGCGGAGCAATCCCGTCATCGGGCCCAAGTCGGCCTCACCGGTGGGCGGTCCGCGGCCGGGCGGTGGTCCGGGCCGGTCCGCGCCGGCCCCGGCCCCCAAGCCCCCGGCGGCGGTGAACAGCGACTGGTTCAACGCGGCCCTCAACAAGAAGCGGTGAGTCGCCGCCGCGGGGCGCGCGCGGGAAGGTTAAGTCGTTCGCCCCTTCCGGCTCAGCCGGGACGATTCGTTCCGCCTCAGCGGGGAGCCGGTTCCCAGCGGCCCCAGACGACCGAGGAGCCCGCGGCGGGGAGCAACAGCACCATCCCCGCCCCGTAGGAATGCGCCCGCACGTAGAGGGCGCCATCCGCGCCGAGGCCGAACCGGATCGACTGCGTCCCCATCACCACGCCGAACTTGTTGGTGTCCTTCACCGGGACGCCTGAGAGCTCCACCCAGCCGGTCTTCGGGTCGATGCGGCCCGGCAGGCTGAGTTCGGCGATGATCTGGCCGGCTTTCCACGCCCGGGCGGTGCAGGCGCCGTCGGCGCCGACCGTCAGCTCGATCACCTCGGGGCCGCGGCTGCGCCGGAACTGGCCGGGGAAAAACATCTGTTCCAGCCCGCCCGTGACCGGCTGGCTCTCGCCGCGCACGAGCTTGCCCTCCGCGGCGAAGCGGCCCGAGGGGAGACGCCACGAGACGCCCTTCACCTCCGCGCGCCAGGCCGCGGGCAGATCCTCCTCGGAGGTGGAGCGCACGCTGACACAGCCGCCGGCCAGCGACGTGATCAGGAGCGCGGCGGCGTGCCACCAAGGAAAGCCGGGGCGACGGCGGGGCGGCGGGGGCACGGTTTGGGGCGGGTTCATTCGACGATCAGGACGCCGCGCATCGTGCGCCAATGGCCCGGGAAAGTACACAGGTAAGGGTAGCGCCCGGGGGTGGCCGGGGCGGTGAACGCCAGTTCGGCGCGCTGGCCCGGCTCGACCAGCGGCGTGGCGTGGAGGATGCGCGGGGTGGCGGGCACGTAATGCCGGGCCATCGCGCCCGGTTCGGCGGCCATCGCGTCGGCCAGTGCGCCCACCTCCTCGGCGGCGTCGGGCGCGGTGAGGAGGAGGTTGTGCGGCATCAGGTCGGGGTTCTCGAAAAGGATCCGGACCGGCTGGCCGGCGCGGACCCGGAGCTCGGTGGGCGCGAACTGCATCTGATTGGGCACCGCCTGCACGCGGAGCACGCCCTCCCCCACCCCGTGCGCGGCGTCCCAGCGTCCGGCCCACGCGGCCAGCGTCCCGGCATCGGGCGCCAGCCGCGCGCCCGGCACGGGCCGGCCGGTGGGATCGTAGAGGAAGACCGGGGGCGGCGCCGCCCGGAGCCGGCGGTAGGTGATCTCGACCTGGTTGAGCCCGGCGCGCAGCGGGAACTCGGCCTGCTGGTCGGCGCTGTACTGGCTGTCGGCCGCGTGCACCTGGACCCCGTTGGCCGAGATTTCGAGGAACGCGTGGCGCACGCCGAGCACGGCCGCCTGCGGCTCCGTCACCTCGACGAAGGTACGGAAGGTGCGGGTCATCAGCCCGCTCGATTTCGCCTTTTTCCGCGTGTCACCCGTGACCGGCGGCGGCTCCTCGGTGGGGCGCGCCGCGCCGACCTCCAGCCAGTTGCCGACGCGCGTCTCCGGCGCGACCTCGAGCACGGGCACGGCGCGGCCAATGCGGGCCGTGGTGCCCGCCTTGAGGTCCTCGCGCATCCGCGCCACCGCGGGCTCGGGGGCGGGCATTCGGGCGAGCGCGGCCTCGAGCGCGGGCCGCTGCGGGCGCAGGTGCGCGACGGCGTTGACGGCGGCCATCCGCACGCGGGGATGGGGATCGGCGGCCGCGAGGCCGAGGCGCGCGGCGGCGTCGGGCAGGCGCTCCACGCCGAAGCGCACGAGGGCGGGGACCGCGGCCCGCACCAGCGGATCGGTTGAACGGGCGAGCGCGTCGAGCCAGGCGGGCCGGACCTCGCCGAGAGCGAGGAGGACCCAGCAGGCCTCGAGGCGCACGCGGTCGCTGGCGCCGCCGGGATTCGCGACCTGTTCCACCGCCGGCACCGCGGCCGCGCCGAGCCGCCGCAGCCCGATGCGCGCGTGGTGGCGGACGAGGTCCTGCGGATGGCCGAGCAGGACGGCGAGTTCCCCGGCGCTCGCGCCCTCGATCCGCGGCCAGTCCCGCGCCACCGGCCGGTCGCGGTGGACGACGCGCCAGATGCGGCCGCGCTCGTGGTTCCACTGTGGGTCGCGCATCGCGTGCTGCGCGTGGCCGATGATGAGGCTGGAGAAGTCGGAGACGTACAGCGCCCCGTCGAGGCCGAACTCCACGTCCACCGGCCGGAAGGTGCTGTTCTTCGAGGTGAGGACGTCGACGCGCGAGGCCGCCGTGAGCGGGCCGTCGTCGGCGCGCATCGCGGAGAGCGAGACATGGTAACTCCCGAGGAGGGACGCCGAGGCGACGCCCTGCTGCAGTTCAGGCGGGAAGTTCGGGCTCGAGATCACGGCGAGGGCCGAGCCCTTCGCGTAGTTGAGCACGGTGCCGTGGCCGTAGGAGTGGTAGACGCCGAGGGGGGTCCACGTGAGCGGGAGCCCGTCGAGGACGTGCCCGCCGCCGTAGCGCTGGAGCGGTTGCCCCTGCGCGGTGAAGGCGATCTTCCACGGGTTCGGCGTCTGGCTTTGCCACTCGGTCCCGACCCGGCCGGTGCGCGGGTCGAGGCGGTAGGTCGTCGAGTCGAGGCCGCGCACGACGCCAAAGGGCGTCTCGAACTGGGAACGGTGGAACACGCCGTCGCAGAACAGGAGGTGCCCGAGCGGGTCGCTGACCACCATCCCTCCGTGGTGCGAGTCGGTGACGTCGACCCCGCGCAGCAGTTCCACGCGGGTGTCCGAGCGGCCGTCACCATCGGTGTCCTGCAGCACGAAGAGCCGCGGCTGGGCCGAGACGATCACGCCCCGCTCGTGGAAGGCGACCCCGTCGAGCGCGTCGAAGCCCTCCGCGAAGACGGTGCAGGAGTCCGCGCGGCCGTCGCGGTCGTGGTCCTCGAGGACGAGAATCCGGTCGGCGGGCCGCTCGCCGGGGATGGTGTGCGGGAAAGAGGGCATCGTCACGACCCAGAGGCGGCCGCGGGCGTCGAAGCTGAGTTGGACGGGGTTGCGGAGCTCGGGGAACTGCTCCTCGGAGGCAAAGAGGTTGAACGCGTAGCCGCCGGCGACGACGAGCTCGGCCTGGAGGCCGGCGGGCGTGCGGACGGTGCCGCCGGGGAAGCGGTAGGGCGTTTCCTTGCCGGGGGGCAGGGGTTCGACGGGGCTCACCCCAGGAGGTTCGACGGGGCTAAGCCCGGGGCGCTGGGCGAGGGCGTGGAGGGTGGCCTCGGCGTGGCGGAGGAGCGCGTGGTAACGGGGCAACTCGGCGGCGGCCTCCTCGGGCCGGCGGCGCACCCCGTAGTAGAGGGCGGCGTTCTTGGGCCGCACGAGTTCGGCGCCGTGGGCGTGCCGGCGGGCGGCGGCGCGGGCGACCTCCTCGAGGCGTGGCGGCTCGACGGGGCTCAGCCCGCCGGGACCCGCGAGCGCGGCGGCGACGGCGAGCCCGAGGACGCGGGCGCCCTCGGGGTTGAGGTTCACGCCGAGGTCCGTGAGCGGCCGCGGTGAACGCGCAAAGGCATCGCGGCTGGCGGCGAAGAGGTCGATGAACGGCGCCCCGCGCGCGGCCGCGAGCTCGCGCACCACGGTGGCGTAGGCCGCGACGTCGGCGTTGCGGGCCGCGCCGGGCGGGGCGGAACGCTCCTCCACCGCGTGCGGCGCAAGGAAGACCAGCCGCGCACCGGGATGCCGCCGCGCCACCTCGCCCAGCAGGATCTCGTACTGCCGCCGGAAATCCGCCAGCCCGGCGGGGCCCGCGAACGACTCGTTGAACCCGTACCCCAGCAGGACCACGTCGGCGGGCCACGCCGCGAGCAGGCCCTTCAGGTGCTCGGAGTAGCCCTCGGGCCGCCGGCGGTGGCCGACCTCGTCGCCCGTCCACGCGAGGCTGCGGACGCGCAGCCCGAGCTCCGGGTAGGCGAGTTGCAGGCCGGCCTCGAGAAACCCCTCCTCGAGGAGGCGCTCCACCATTCCGGCGCCGTAAAAGAGGTAGGTGCTCCCGGGGCGCGGGGCGGGCCCGGGGGCCGGCGTGGCCGCGCGGAGGGCGGGCAGCGAGGTCACCAGCGCCAGAAGGAGCACGAGACGAGGGCGGAAGCGGGCAGGCATCGGGAAAAGGGTTGGCGGCAGGCTCAAGGCGAGGAGCCGGGGCGGAGGTGGCGGTCGAACCAGGACCCGAACTGGAAGATGTCCCACGGCATCGTGGTCCAGCCGTGCCGGCCCCCGTGGCGGACCACGATTTTCACGGTGGCGCCGGCGCGGGCGGCGGCGGCCTGGAACCACGCGGACTGCTCGAGCGGCGTGAGCGTGTCGGCGTCGCCGTGGTGGATCAGCACTGGTGGCAGGGCGGCCGTGATGTGGTAAATGGGCGAGGTGTCGCGGCCGATCTCACGCCAGCGGGCGGGGTCGCGGCCCGCGGGGCCGAAGGCCCGGACGTAGCTGCGCGGGGGGCCACCGTCGCCCGGGTTCTCAGTGGAACGGCCCAGGTTGAGCAGGTCCGTGATCGGGAAGAAGATGGCGACGGCCTGCACGCGGCTGCTCTCGCGGTCGACGGGGTCGGGCGCCGCGGGGTCGCCGGGGCCGCCGCGCGTGGCGAGGAGGAGGCTGAGGTGGCCACCGGCGCTGCCGCCGGTGATGCCGAAGCGGGCGGGGTCGACGCCGTGCTCCGCCGCGTGGTGGCGGAGGAAGCGGACGGCACGGTGGAGGTCGGCCGCGATCTCCATCACGGTGGCGCGGGGCTGGGAGACATGGCAGACCGCGAACACGGTGTAACCGCGGCGGAGGAGCGGGGCAGCCATCCACGTGGCGAACTCCCCGGGCCGTTTCGAGCGCCAGCCGCCGCTCACGACCACCACCACGGCGGCGCCGTTGGGCTGGGCGGGGCGGAGGCGGTCGAAGGTCAGCGCCTGGTCGCCGCGGCGGCCGTAGACCAGGCCGTCGGTCCGCTCGACCGGAGGGTGCAAGTAGATCCAGAGCCCGGCCGCGGCGAGGACGGCGAGCGCCAGCAGGCCGCCGAGGGCGAGGAGGGTTCGCCTGAGAACAACGCGGAGACGCGGCATCCGTGGCGTCAGCTGGCGGCGAGCGTCACCGGGATCTCGGCCCGGTACCGGCCGTGCAGGTGCAGCTCGAGCACGCCGCGGTCGTCGGCGAGTTTCCGGGCCGTCAGCTTGGTGGGGCCGCCCTTGGCCTTTTGGGCGGTCAGCGGCACGCGCAGCACCACGATCCCGTCGCGCCCGTGCAGCGCGAGCTGCGTGCCGGCCTTGCGGACCTTCTCGATGCCGAGGGTGAACGTGACGAGGTCGCGCTCGCGCCCGTCCTCGGTGACCTTGACCCGCCGAAGCGAGTCAGCCGGCAGCGCGAGTTCACCTTGGAGCGGGACGAGCCGGGCGAGCCAGAGCTGGCCGACCGGCTGGGTAGCTCCGCGCTCGGCCTTACGGGACTTAGCCTCGCCGTCCTTGGCCTGGCGGCGGCTTGGGGTCTGGAGGATGCGCTGGTCGGGCAGGAACAGGGCGCCGGCCTCACCGGCCTTGACGCCAGAGGCGCGATCGGCGGCGAGCTCCAGCCGGAAGGGCAAGCGTTCGAGGCGGGCGGTCTCGGCGGCGAGGAGGCGGCCGCCGCGGGCCAGTTCATCGGCGGCGAGCGGTTCCTGGGCGCAGAGCGCGGAACCGAGCAGGAGGGCGGAAAGAGGCAGGAGGAGGACTCTCATCGGGGAACCAAGACGCCGGAGGGGACGGACCGGATGCGTCAAATCCAACGCGGGGACGGGCCAAGGGCAATCCGAACCCGGCTGAGCGCGGCTCAACGCAGCCGTACCGGATTGGCGTAGATCCAAGGGACCCAGTCATCCCCGACGCGCAGCTCCACCTCGACGCGGTAGTTGCCCGGCCCGGGGGCGTCCCACGCGGCGGCGCGCCCTTCCGCGCGGCTGAGGACGGCGCCGTCGCGCATCAACGTGAAGCGGCCCGGCACCGGCGCGAGCGCGCGCAAGCGGGTCCCGGGGAGCCAGGGCGCGGTCTCCCCCATCACCACCGGCGCAGCGCCGGTCTCGGCGAACCAGCGGAAGCCGGTGGCGTCCGCGAGGAGACTGTAGGCGACAAAGGCGCGCCCGATCTTCAGGGCCCCGACGATCTCGGGCTCGCCGAGGCGGCGGGCGAGCACGTGGGTGGTCACGTAGCGCAGGGATAGGTCGTACGGGTCGAACTGTACCGTGAAGAGACGTCGGCCAGGCTCAAGGGGACCGGCCGCGGCGGCGAGGGCGGGCCGGAGCCAGTCCGGCACGCCGAACTCAGTTAGCCGTCGCGGGCTGGTGTCCTCGAGACGGAGGCGGCCGCGCTCAGTCACCACGAGGCGGAAGCCCACGTTCTGGTGGGCGTCGTTGCCGGCCACGCCGGCGATCGGGCGGGCACGGTTAAGCTCGTCCCAGCGGCGGAGGAAGTCGTCGGGCCGGGCGAAGGCGAGGCGCGCGACGTGCTCGGGGTAGCGGCCGTGGCTGAGGAGCAGGTCGGGCAGGCGGGCGCGCAGAGCCGCGGCGACGCTGCCGTAGGCCCGGTTGAAATCCGAATGGAGGTTGTAGATCTCCATCCCGGAGAGCTCGGGGCGGTCCCAGTCCCGGGGATTTTCCGGGTGGGCGTAGAAGAGGACGCCCCCGGCGGCGACCAGTTGGCGGGCGAGCTGGTCGGGCGGGGTGCGGTTGCTGAGGGTGACGCCGGGGCGGGCGCCGAAGGCGAGGAACCCGTCGCGCAGCTCGAAGCCCGCAATAAGGAGCCGGCCCTCGTGGAGCCCGCGCCACTGGGCGCTGAAGTCGGCGCGGCCGTCGGGCTGGGCATGGTCGCCGAGGACGAGGAAGTCGAGGCGGGCGCGGCCCATCGCGCGGAGGATGTCGGGAAACGGCACCTCGGAGTCGTGGGAGAGCTCGGAGTGGGCGTGCAGGGCGCCGCGGAACTCGGGCCAGCCGGCGTCCTCGAGCACGGGCTCGCGAAGGGCGCGCAGCCCGGCCCAAGCGCGATCCTCGCGGGGGAATCGCACCCAGCGGTTCCAGAGGGCCTCGTGCAGCCAGACCAGGAGCGCCAGCCCGAGGAGAACGGTGGCCGCGAGGAGGCCCCGGCGGAAGGCGCGCCGGAGGGGACGGGGCGCCGCGGAGGCCGGCGCGGGGGGCGGGGTCTCGCGGGGGCCGAACATCGGCGCGATGAGCGCCGGCGGCGGATCGCCACTCAAGCGGAAACCAACGGCAATATCCTTGCCGCCCCGGGGCCCGGCGGTTGACTCTCCCTTTCCGGCCTGCCCGGCCTGACCCCGTCGGCACGGACTACCCGAACCAGCCATGCACATCCGTCCCTCCCGCCGCCGCTCCCGGTGGCTTTCCCTCATCACCGCCGCCGCCTTAGCGCCGGCCCTCTGCGCCCAGAGCGTCGCGCCGGCCCCGGCCGCGCCCGCCCGCAAGGAGGACTCCGTCAAACTCGAGAAATACGTCGTCACCGGCTCCCTCATCAAGCGCCTTGAGGGCGAGGGTGCGCTCCCGGTCTTGACCCTGACCCCCGACGAGCTCGAGCTGCGCGGCATTGCCTCGGCCGAGCAGATGCTGATGGAGCTGAACATCAACGGCAACGGCCTGGACAACCTCGCGTCGAACGCGGACGTCGTCGCCGGCCAGCAGCGCGGCAACAACGGCGCGACGTCGGCCAACCTGCGGATGCAGGGCGCAGGCGCGACGCTCATCCTCCTCAACGGCCGCCGCGTCTCCTCGCACGGCCTCAACGGCGGTGTGGTCGACCTGAACCAGATCCCGTTCGCCGCCATCGAGCGGGTCGAGGTACTTAAGGACGGCGCCTCGGCCATCTACGGCACGGACGCGGTGGGCGGGGTGATCAACTTCATCCTCAAGACCAACTACCAGGGCCTCGCGGCGAGCGCGGCGGCCGACGTGACCCAGGACGGGGGCGGCAACATCTTCCGCTACAACCTCGTGGGCGGCTGGGGCGACCTCGACCGCGACAAGTTTAACCTGATGGCGTCGCTCTCGCTCTCGGACGCCAAGCAGCTCCGCGGCGCCCAGCGGGACTTCGTGAACACCTTCCAAGTGAACCGCGGCCTCTCGCCCGACACCCGCGGCACCCCCGTCGCAACCCTCTTCGCCATCGGCACCCTCAACTCGGTGCTGAGCCGGGACAACCTCGACAATGCCGGCCGCTCGACCGGCCCGGCGGACCCGCAGAACCCGGCGCAGCGCGTGAACGGCATCAACTACGTTGACCTGCCCAACGGCCCCGGCTACGCGGGCCTCGACGGGATGGGGCCCTACGATGAGGTCCTCTGGGCCTCGCCCGCCTCCAAGTACGGCGCGGCTTGGGACACCGGCCGCGCGGCCGTGCTGCAGCAGCCGGTGAAGAACACGAACCTCGTGACACGCGCGACCTTCAAGGTGGCCGAGCGCCACCGCTTGTTCGTCGAGGCGGTCGTGGGGCGGTCGGAGTCGACCAAGAGCTTCTCGCCCAACCAGTGGTCGAGCGGCACGGCGGTGAACACGACAGCCCTCGACGGCCGGACGCAGGTGCCGAACCCGCTGTACAACCTCGCCTACCCGGCGACGGGCGCGAGCTACAACAAGGTCTTCAACACCCTCGCCGGCTACTTCCCCGCGCTGGCGGCGAACCGCGGCCTGCCGATGGCGTTCCGCTGGCGCTCGCTGCCGCTGGGCAATCGCGCCTTCACCACCACCACGGACACCTACCGCGGGATGGTGGGCGCGGAGGGCCCGCTGGGCTTCCTCTCGCAATGGGACTACCGGCTCGGCGCCTCGCGGGCGGAGAGCAAGGGCAACTCGCTCCTCAACAGCGGCTACGTCTACACCGTGCCGTTCGTAAACCTGATCAACACCGGCGCGATCGACGTGTTCTCCTACACCCAGACCCCGGAGGCGATGGCCGCGATCGACAAGACCCGCGCCAATGGCGTGCGCCTCTACGGCGGTACGTACCGCACGGACAACGCCGACTTCGCCAGCTCCGGCCCCGTGCTCAAGCTCCCCGCCGGCACGGTCCAAGGCGCGGTGGGCGTCGACTGGCGCGAGGAGAGCTTCTTCTTCTCCGGGGACAACCGGCAGAACCTGAACTCGTCGGACGCGCTGATCTTTAACGCGCCCTTCGACAACAGCCTCGCCACCGCGGGTACCCTCAAGCGCACGATCAAGGCGGCCTACGCTGAGCTCCAGATCCCGCTCCTCCGCGGGCTCGACTTCAACGCCGCCGGACGCATCGACCAGTACACCGGCTTCGGCTCCTCCAAGAACCCGAAGTTCACCCTGCGCTGGGCGCCGAACGACGCGCTCCTCGTCCGCAGCTCCTACAGCACCGGCTTCCGCGTCCCGAGCTTCAAGCAGATGTTCGATCCGGTGACGGAGAGCCCGCTCGCAGCGACCGGCCTGATCGACCCGGGCACGGGCCAGCAGATCGCGCCCAACACGGCCACCGTGCTCTTCGGCGGCAAGAGCGACCTGCAGCCCGAGGAGGCCAAGATGTACTCGGCCGGCATCGTGGTGCAGGCGGGCCGCCACCTGAGCGGCAACGTCGACTGGTGGGAGGTCGACCGCACCGGCACGATCCAGAGTTTCGGCACCACCGTGCTGCTCGCCAACTACGGGCTGTTCCAAGACCGCTTCACCCGCAACGCCGCCGGCGCCATCTCGCGCGTCGACTCGCGCTGGGTGAACGCCGGGAAAACCTCCACCAAGGGCGTCGACTTCGGCCTGCGCGGCAACACCGACGTCGGCCGCGGTAAGCTCTCCGCCGGCTTCGACCTCTCCTACCTCCTCGGCAAGCAGTCCAAGCTGCTCCCCTCCGCCCCGTGGAGCCAGAGCGAGGTCGGCCGCTTCACCCGTTCCACCGAGATCGGCATCAAGTGGAAGCACACGGCCTTCGTCTCGTACCGGATCGGGTCCTGGACCGCCCAGGTGAACAACCTTTACCGCGGCGGTTACATCGACGCGGTGCTGCCCGGCGTGGCCAACGGCACGGTCAAGCCCGCCAACTGGCAGGAGCGGGTAAAGGCCTACAACCTGTACGGACTCTCGCTCGCCTACCGCGGGATCCGCAACATCACGTTCACCGGCGGCATCCGTAACCTGTTCAACACCGACCCGCCGTTCTCGGCTGTTTACGATACGAACACGGGCGCGGGCAGCAGCTGGGAGCCCCGCGTGGCCGACCCTCGCGGCCGCTCGTTCACGCTGCGCGTCGACTACAAGTTCCGCTGAGCTGAACCTCAGCCGCGACCCTGCGGACCCGGGCGGGACCTCTTCCCCCCGGGTCTTTTTGCGCCCGGACCCGACGGCTCCAAACGCGCCGGCGAGCCGCGCCGCGGCCCACCCGCTCCGCCTAGCGGTCCGCGATCCCCGGCGCCGCCGCCAGCTCGCGCACCGCGGCGTGCAGGAGCGGCGCGGTCTCGGGGCCGAGCGAGTTGACCTCGCCGTACTCCGGCTTCGCCGTCCCGCGCACGTGCGGCGGCTTCCGGTCCCACTGCGTCCGCGGGATGATGTAGCCCACCTCGTCGTTGGCTAGGCCGAGCACGAACTTCACCCGCCCCGGGAGCAGCTCGCGCCACGGCGGCACCTCAGCCAGCGCCCCGGGGAAGTCGGCGCCAGGGAGATTCTCGACGCCGCCGTTCACGATCTCCGGATAGACCTCGCCTGGGACGCATAGCAACACCGCCTCCCCGAGGCGCAGGGCGGCGATCTCGCTGCGCACGTGGCCCCAGCGGCTGTGGCCGCGGTCCATCAGGCCCAGCACCGGGGCGAGCAGGAAATTAGGGTTGTCGACCGGCAGCTCCACCGTGCGCGCGTGCACCGCGAGGGGGGCGTACGCGACCGCGGCCTCAGCCGGCCGGCGGAGGCGGGGCAGGAGGCGCGCGGCGAGTTGCCGCCCGACGGCGCGGCTCTTCTCGTGGGAGGGCGTCCGCAGCAGGCGGTCAGTCAACGGGTCCCGCACGGTCACGCTTGGGTGGGTGGTCATCAGGCCGCCGACCGCGCCGTTGATGAAGCACGCGATGCCGCCGACGCCCGGCACCAGGACCTCGCCGCCCTCGACCAGGCCCTCCTCGAGGGCAGTGCGCAGGAAGCCGCAGAAGTCGGACGTGATCTCGGTGCTGCGCGACCAGGGGGTCTCCGGGTGGTTGCCCCACGAGACGACCGTCCCAAGGGAGCGCCCGCCGTCGGCCGCGGTGAAGTGCAGCGCCCGGAGGTCGTTGTCGTACACCAGCGGCGGCCGCGTATCGGCCACGAGGCCCTCCGGGGCCACGGGGATCTCGTGGACGGCGAGGCGGGCCGGCTGGAGGGCGGCGACCGCGGCGGCGAGCACCCGCGCAGAGGTGGCGAGCACCTGTTCCCGGTAAGCCGGATCGACGCCGCTGCGCAGCGGGTGCGGCCCCCAGAGGCCCATCAGGTCGGGCGTCGAGTGGTTGTGGGTGGTGGCGACGATCGCGTAGGTGAGGCCGAGTTCCGGCGCGAGCCGGCGGCGGATCGCCACCACGTCATCGTGGAACAGCCCGATGGCATCGAGCGCCACGCAGCCGACGCGGGTGTGGCCGTCGTCGACGACCCAGGCGATGGCCTGCAGGTCGTCGTGGATCGCGGTGGCGCGGCGATTCTGGCTGAAGCCGGCCAGGTAGACGGGCCGGGCGGGGTCGCCGAGGTCGGGATTGATCTTCTCGCGGGCGAACCCGGCCCGCAGCGGGCGGGGCTCCGCGCGGGCGGCCGCGCCGTCGATGGCGATACGCACGCTGTAGCCCGGCGAGCGGTCGCGGAACGCGTACGCGGCTCGCAGCGCGAGGGCGAGCGCAAGGAGGAGGACGAGGGCGCCGAGGCCGCGGAGGAGGCGCGCGATCCAGGAGCGGCGAGCGGGCGGGGTGGTCATCGGGGGCAGACCTGATGTGGCGGCCCGGCGCCGCGGCGCAAGACCGCAGCGGCCGGCGGCACCCGATTGCCGTTGCCTCGGGCGGGCCGCTGGCCTCGCCTGCGGCGATGAACTGGCGGCGCGTCCTCACCCGCACTTTGCTCCCCGGTCTCGGCCTTGTCGCGGCGCTCGCGGTCGCGACCCTGCGGCCGGTGGATCCGGCCCCCTACCCGGGCCAGCCTTATCATCAGGAGACGCGCGCGCGGTTGGCGGAGTTGACCGCCCCGGCGCTCAACCCGGCGCCGCTCGCGGCGGGCTTCGGCGGCGGGGCGTTGTTGCCCGCGCCGGGTTCGGGCCCGGTCGACCCGGCGGCGGGCCGCTTCGCGGCGCTGCCGCTCGCGGGCTACGGGCACCGGCAGGGTCGCCCCGCGACGGGGATGAGGGAGGAACTCACGGCGCGCGCCCTCGCCCTGCGGTCCGGCGGGACCACCGTGGTCATCGCGGGAATCGAGGCGCTGATCGTGCCGCCCGAGGTGGCGGCGCTGGCCGCAGGTCGCTTGGAGGCGAAGCACGGCCTGCCGCCAGGTAACCTTTATCTTGGCGCGACCCACACCCACGCCGGGCCGGGCGGCTGGGGGGAGGGCTGGCTCGCGCGCCAGTTCGCGGGGCCCTTCACGCCCGGGGTGCGCGAGTGGCTGGCGGACCGGCTCGTCGCCGCCGCGGAGGCGGCGCTCGCGGACCTGCGGCCGGCGCGGCTGGGTCACGGGCGGTTCCGCGCGCCCAGCCTCGTCCGCAACCGGCTGCTCGGCCCGCTCGGCCGGATCGATCCCGAGTTCAGCCTGCTGGTGGTGGCGCAGGACGCTGGACGGCGCGGGGTGGTCGGGGCCTACGCGGCCCACGCGACCGCGTTGCCCGGGCAGGGGATGGAGTTCGCGGGCGACTATCCCGGCACGTGGCGCCGGGCGGTGGAGGAGGCGACCGGGGGCTGGGCCCTGTTCCTGGCGGGCGCGATGGGCAGCCACGGGCCGGTGGCACCGGCCCGCGGGGTAGACGGCGCCGACCAGATGGGCCGGGAGCTGGCGCGGCGCACCCTGGAAGTCCTGCCGGCGCTCGCACTGCGCCCGGCGGTGCCGCTCGCGGTGCGCACCCTAGCGGTGACCCTACCCGAGGCGCAGGTGCGCGTTTCGCAGGACCTGCGCCTGCGCGCGTGGGCGGCGGACCGGCTGTTACCGTGGCGGGCGCCGGTGCCGCTGCAGGTGCTGCGGGCGGGGGACGCGCTCTGGGTCTCGACCCCAGGGGATTTCAGCGGGGAACTGGCGCTCGACGTGAAGGACTTCGCGCGCGCCCGGGGACTGGACGCGGCGGTTACCAGCTTCAACGGGGCCTACGTGGGCTACATTTTGCCGGGGCGCCACTACGCCCTGCCCGGCTACGAGCCGCGTACGATGTCCTTCTATGGCCCGCAGTTCCCGGACTACCTGATGGAGCTGATCCGCGACCTCGCGGCGCCCCTCGCTCCGGGGCCCTGAACGCGGCCCGGGGCCGAAGGCGAGCGCGTGGCTCGTGAGGCGGGCGCGGGGTCGGGGGCAGCCATCGCTTGGCCCGCGAGCCAGCCGGTGGTCCACGCCGCCTGGAAATTGAAGCCGCCCGTGACACCGTCGATGTCGAGCACCTCGCCTGCGAAATGGAGCCCCGGGCACTTGCGGCTCTCCAGCGTGCGGAAGTCGACCTCGGCTCGCCGCACCCCGCCGCAGGTGACGAACTCCTCCTTGAAGGTGCTCTTGCCGACAACGCGCAGCTCCGTTGCCGCGACCACGCCCGCGAGGGCCCCGAGCGCCGCGTTGCCGAGCCCCGCCCACTGGGCGTCCCCGGCGACGCCAGCGGCGGCCAGCAGCCGTTCCCAGAGCCGCTGGGGCAGGCCGAAGGGATCCCCGTTGGCCGCCTGCCGTCGCGGGTGGCGCGTGCGCTGGGCGACCAGTTCCGCTAGCACCGCTTCCCGGTTGCGCGGCGGGGCAAAATTCACCGTGAGCGGGAACTCGTAGTTGCGCTCCGCGAGGATCCGCGCACCCCACGCGGACAACCGCAGCACCGCCGGCCCGCTCAGCCCCCAGTGGGTGATCAGCACCGGGCCCGACTCAGTCAGTCGCGTCCCGGGCACCGCGACCGTGGCTGGCGTGGCGAGGCCTGACAGGCCCACCAGCAGGGGATCGTCGATGTGAAATGTGAACAGCGAGGGCACGAGCGGCTCAATGGTGTGCCCGAGGGCGGCCGCGATGGTGAAGCCGGCCGAGGCCCGGTTTCCGCCGGTCGCGAGCAGCAGCCGCTCGCAGCGCACCTCGGCGCCGTCGGTGAGCGTGAGCCAGAACCCCGCGCCGCCAGGAAGGGCCTCCGCCCGGCGCACGCCCAGCGCGGTGACGACGTGGACGGCCGCGGCCGCGGCCGCCTCGAGCAGGCAGTCCGCGATGGTCGCAGAGTCGTCGGAGACGGGGAACATCCGCCCGTCGGGCTCGACCTTGGTCGCGACGTCGCGTCCGGCGAACCAGTCCACGGTGTCGCGCGGCTGCCAGCGGTGGAATGCGCCGAGGAGCTCGCGGCCACCGCGGGGGTAGCGCAGGGAGAGTTCGCGCGGGTCAAAGCAGGCGTGGGTGACATTGCAGCGGCCGCCGCCGGAGACGCGGACCTTGGCCAGCGGGTGGGCGGTGGCCTCGTAAAGCGTGACCTCGCCGGCGGCGCCTAGGGCCTCGGCGCAGGTGATCGCGGCGAAGAACCCCGCCGCTCCCCCCCCGATCACAATGACGCGTCTTTTCGCTGCCATCAGGCCACGCTGGCGCCCGGGCGGCGCAGGGGAAGGTCAATCTGCGCGCGGCCGGGGGCAGGCAAAAAAAGGGCCGCCGCGGGCTGCGATCCGCGACGGCCAACCAGCCCTCAGCAGGTCTCAGTTCTTCTTGCGGCGCTCGCCGCCCCCGCCGCCGCCGCTCTGGCGCATCTGCGCCATCATCTCGTCGTACTTCTTCTGCTGATCCGCAGTGAGCACGGCGCGCACTTGGCGGCCGGCTTCCTGCATCATCTCCATCATCTGCTCGCGGCGCTGGTCCTCGGGGAGGCTCCGCATCTTCTCCGCGGACTGCGCGTAAACTTCCTTGATCTTGGCCTTCTGCTCCGCGGAAAGGGACCCCACCGCCTGCTCGAGGCGCTCGATGCGCTGCTCAGGGTCCATCATGCCGCCGCGGCCCTTGCGCTGTTCCTGGGCGGAGGCGATGGCGGCGAGAAGCGCCCCGGAAAGGGCGGCGACCAACAGGATGCGGGAGACGGCTTTCATCAGCGGGTGGAGGGTGAGGGTGATTCCTGCGCGCAAGACGCGGGGTCCGCAGAAGAGTTGCGGGAAACTTACGGCCCCCTCGCGGGCGCTGGCCCGGAATCCGCTTTCCCGCCGCGCCTCCGGCCCTAGGGTGACCGCGCGCCTATGCCGTGCCCGCCGCCGTCCCTCGCCTGCCCCCGGCCGTCCCGGCACGGGCCCGCCCGCTGATGGACGCCACCGCCCGCACCACCCTTGCCGCCCACACCGTTGGTGCCGCCCAACGGCGGTTACCGGCGGACCTGCGCACCCTCGCCCGCGGCGTGCAGGTGCATTACCCCGCCGCACCGGCGCCGGACGTCCTCCGCGAGGGCTTTCCCCCGGACCTGCTCGGGCTCTTCACCGGCACCGCGCACGGCGCCGAGCTCGCCGAGGCCAACCCGACCCCGCCGCAGATCCTGCTCTACCTGGACAACCTTTGGGACTACGCGGGCGGCGACCCGGAAGCCTTCGCCGAGGAAGTGCGCGTGACCTACCTGCACGAAAA